>Ga0075437_11960_pt1 | contig 34778 bp, 31 predicted proteins | sample MintriMetagenome_FD_74266 | JGI IMG/M metagenome (GOLD analysis project Ga0075437, IMG submission 74266) | Marine eukaryotic communities from Monterey Bay, USA to study complex ecological interactions - Minidiscus trioculatus and... | ecosystem: Environmental > Aquatic > Marine > Unclassified...
TCATAATTGGAATGCAAGTTTGAGGAAACTCTATTCAACAACCTCCACCGATTTATGCACAAAAAGTATATCAAGACTACACATTGATACACAATAAACCTTGCAATACAAATCGCATCGAAATAGTAGCACTTATCTTCAACTATATCGGTCTATATTGACGTACCTTACTTGGATATATACGTACATGCAAAATCAATGACAAAATATTTTTGATTGAGATTCGAGAAGAGAGATATAGGTGCACCGTGCTCGCTGATATATTTATAAAGATATACACACAACACAATACAATACACATTACAGTTTATCGGTAGTATTTTACAGTAGTATACGGTATATTGTCATACTCGGATATATATACGTAATCAATTACAAAAACATATTCAATAGCGGTTTGAGTTTAGAATAGGTGCACCGATATTGCTGTCATATTATTGAAGACTATTCGATATGCCGGTATCATCTAAAAAGAAACGAGGGCAGCAACGGAAAGCAGCAAAAAGTCATGCTAACAACAGTAGTAGAGATGCTGCCACCACACGTCAGACTACTGCAATAACTCAAGTACCAGAATTAGATGAGAGAAAATGTTTGAGGGATATTGCAAGAGGTCGTGATGTTCCCACGAGGGCATTATTATTGAAGGATAATAACGGTAATTATATCTGTGGCAATGAAATAGCTGTTACGGCGCTTCCGCATGTGCTCAACTTCTTGAAGCGATGTGAGCATGAGACATTTGATCAAGTAATGACTAGTGTAAGGGGGGATTTAAAGTCTCCGGACATATGGATAAAAGTACTATATAGGGCATACGAAGTAGAGCCAAGTTGTAGTTTACAAATTGCTGAGAATATCGGTCCATTAGTTAGTTGCATGACTTCAGATATGGATCGTCTGTTTTTCAAAAGTAATACTTATTGGAAGGAGGGGATTTTGGAATTCGTTGAGTTAATTTATGATATGATACGTGACAATGTTGGAAAGTTAGAATACGAAGGGAAGAATGAAATAGTTGAGGCACTTCTACAACATGATGGTTTGCTTACCGCCATTATTCAATGGGGATATTGGGACATTGAGCATCGTCCTGATATTGTGGGTGAACTAGTTATTAATGAATGTGAAAGACCGATTGTTGCAATGGGCAGAGATTTATCTATGTGTTTAGTGGGTGATGCAATTCAATGGAATAAAGGGAACAACCTTTCAAATGAAGGCATGAATCGGGCACAAGCTATTGGTATGACTCCCATTGTTGCGAAAGCATACGATCCGAACTGTATGATATCGTATACGGCTGGATTTGTGAAACAGGGAAAGCCTGGATCTGAAGAGTGGGCAGGGATTGGCGGTGCTATTCTACGAGTCCTTATTTCAGAAGCAGATTGTGTAGATAAAGGAGTTATCTCAGAAATGGTTGATCTAGGTCTCAATTATTCGGATGACTATGATAGGGCGTCAGATGTGGCAATCGTATCATATTCAATGATACTCGAAGACGCCGATATGAGTAAAAAACTCCCGAATGATTCCCGTGTTGCCTTTGCAATTCGTGCTGGACTAATTGAGATGTGCTTGAACTTTATTGAGCGTTTTATAGAACACGAGTCGTTGGTTGAGCCTTTGGTGTCTCAATCAATAACCCATATCTTCAGGAAAATACATGCCATATCTTTACATCAAAAGACTGCAAAGGCAATTACAAGCAAGAGAGCGGTTATTGAGGATAGGTTAGTCAAATTGCAGACCGATACAAACATCACAAACTACAGCATCTGTAAGAAGCTACTCGATATGGCTTGGTCAATTCTTGACATTAATGGTTCGTATTGCTGCCGATGCAACGAATCACTACTCAGAAGGACAGATGTCAAACTATGTAATGGATGTGGTTGCATGGCATATTGCTCCAAAGTTTGCCAGAGGGACGATTGGTTGAATGGTCATAGCATTACCTGCAACAATACACCTATTAACGAGAATCTAGGATTCTTTCAAGGTAGAGCGTGGTTAGAAACAGTACCTGAATGTCCACGAATAGTTGCCAAACTAGAGGATCTTGAGACAAATCTCAATATGATACAGCTCAAGCTGTTTCTTGATAACTCGAAGACGATCCTGAATCAAACAAGCTCGTTGGAGTTGGATCTTCCTTTGTTTGACTGTGTAGTAGTGTTTGATCTTCGAGTATGTCCACATACAATTACTATCAAAAAGTATACTAAATACTATGGCAGTACTTTTATTGAAGAATTGAATGGATTCGAATGTAGCAGATCAAAAGAGAATATTGCGTGTATCTACAATTCATGTTTTTACAATGGAGAATCGTGCAAGGTAAAGGGGGAGGTCAATAAGCTTGTCACACAGCGATTATTTCCACATGCATGGCTAATGAAATAAGGCAAAAGAATCATCTCTCATCGTGAGAATCATATGGACAAAGCTAGCAAATGTTGCAGTGTTCATTGTTTCACATAAACATAAAGTCATTTACTTTGTCGATGTACTTCTCATGTGCATATGATATGCACAAAGTAACAATACATACATTCATTTATCATAAGATATGTTAAGCTTATTCTTTATCATATTATCATCCTATCTAGTTGCTAGACGTCTGCCTTGAGGCGGCAACTTTGAGCTGATACCCGATGACCTTTCTTCGACTGATGATTGAGTAACTGAATACATAACTAATCCAACCTATCGGTCATTTAGATGAAACTACCGAATACCCAAACCTTCCTTTCTACTCGTGGATCCGTTCAACTATAATGTAACCTGCCTCATTCTCGTCATATCAAGGCGGCATAAACATCAACATTATTAGGGCGTGTCTTAACCATCAACTACTCGAGATATTCTCTATTCCGCTCGTTCATCCTACTGGTTGTTTATCATATCATTTCTTGTTGTTGATGATGATGTGGGGTACAGATTCTGTGCTAATATATCATCAATAACGATTAAAGTACTGTGGACAGTCCTCATCTAACTAAACGATATGATATCATAATCTGTCATTAGTATTAGTCAATGAATGACGTCAATTGGCGGTGAGGTAAGCTAGCCTATTGCATTAGAAATCACTACACTCGTCTGAAATAGGGTGGGATTATACACGTATATCTGCAAAGGCCGCACGGGACGATGAACTCCTCGAGTTGTGAAAAAGTGCACATCATATGCACAAATTTTCATATCTCACCTCCTCTGTCGTTTGCTGCTACCTATATCCTTGCATCTCTCTCCTTCTCTATCTAACGACTGTTTCCTATCTCCCAATTCAATCAGTTCAAGACGGTTGTTTACCTCAACATTATGAGCAGTAAGACGAGACGTTTCTGACAATAAGTCAGCCTTCAGAGCAGCTATTTTCTGTTCATGATATGCCACTTGTTGTGCACACGCATTAGAAAAAGCTGTAGCACGTGCCGCATTCTTTGCTAGAGTATCTTTTAGCATGGCCTTTCTATCCATATAAGATAGTAGATCCGGTGCCGTGAGTATGAGAGCAGTGTAGAGTTCGCTCTGACCATGACTTGGGCAAAAGAAAAGTCTCAATATCTGTAAAGATACTGCCGTGTATGTATTCAATACCCTGTAGCTGGCAGAGCTTCTTCAGTGTTTGACTATTTAGATGATATCTGATAACCTTGGCCCTACCAACGGCCTCAAGACGACTATCACTATCACCTCTTCTACTTCTATTCAAATAGAGTGCATCTCTTGTCAAGGAGCATGTCCCGTAAATCAATGACTTTATTTCATTACAGGTGGGATCACTCGAACTCGAGGTGGAATCACTCGAGGTGGGAAGTTTAAGTGATGATAGAGTATTGTTTGAGTTGTAAGTGCTCTCAATAGATGATACATCGACAATAAGCTTCAATATAGAATTGCAACTTCTCACGGTGATGTTGTTCCTTTGCAAGTCAAGAGTTGTCAATTTGGTATTGTGCTTAAGTGAATCGACGAGTAATTCTACTTCTTCGTCTCGGCCATACCCGTATTGACCAGATATAGCTCTGTCAGTGTTGATCCTTCTGGTCGCAGAAGATTTGATAATGTGATACATCCCTCTCTGCCTATGTTGCTGCTATCTAAGTTGATTCTTTGAAGGGTTGGTAGATTATGTGTTTCCAATGATGAAATGTCTGTTATATTGCAATTCATAAAATATAATTCCCGAATACTTTTATCATGTAATGAACGAACTACTAGCTCAAAGCACTCCGTGTTGATTTCATTGTTGTGTCCAAAGTTGAGAATGGTAATTTGTGGCGAGGATTCCAAGAAGGGAAGGACACTTCTTACTCCTTCTATACCAAACTCGTTATAATCTAAATCTAACGTCTTTAGAGAACTACTCATTCTTAATTCGCTGAAGAATAGTGCCATCTTTAGATCATCTAGACTGGCATCGGCTAGAAAAATCTTTTCCAAGTGTGTATTGTTTGCAATATATCGGCCAAGCAACTGCCATGCTCGCTTTATCAACCTCTCACCGATGTTCACATCATTATAAGAATCGTTACAACTAAAACTAGTAACGCCATCTTCATTATTCTTTATTTGATGTAGCTGTCTTCTATACCAATCAGATGTGCCGATATGCTCTCCAAAATAAGGATGATCTTCGTCAACTTCGTACTCATATTCTTCGTCTATGTTCATCATGATTAATACTCTTCGATATCTAATCCAATAATAACACAATGAGTTGATATATAAACTTGCAATTGTATATATATACCCAACGCGTTTGTGGTCTGATAATAATCTATTGCAATTGATCAATGTTCTTAACAATAGTGGTATCCTTTTGTGATGTGTATGTGATGATAGTCTATGTGATTGGTGATATATCAAATACGCATACCGAATAACGACGAGCAGTATTCTTATCTGTATATATTTAGAAGTTATGATATACGATATCAACAAACTCACACTCACAACGCTATGGCTATACCCTTTGTGTTGAGAGATTGATAGAGAAAAATAACATATTGATATGGTTGTTGTTGCAATGTGATTTGGTATCTGATATAAATCTAGACCATTAAACTGACAAGAGATGTGTTAGAGGTGGTATGAATAGCGTGTATATGTGTATATCGATGATAATGAGGGGCTAGAGGCCAATGAAGACGAATAAAAATGACGGTTATTTTTTCCCTGACGTCGATTGGTGGTAGAGGTTAGCGACGCCATATTCAGTAGATATATCCCCACTACGCTCATCTACTAATAGGGTGCTAAATACACGTATATATCTAAATTGTTCTGTGATACGTCGTACGGCGTAGGTTGTGATTTACAACTCTAAGTAACTGCTAAAAAAATTGAGCACATCTTGTGCATCGACCTTCTCAATATATTACTCTGAATATTACAAAAAAATGATGCACATCATATGCACAATCTTTGTTATGTCAAACTGCATCCTCTACTACGGCCTTCTTCTACACCATGTTGTTGTTGAATCATATACATTAAATCCAAAAGCAATACATCCAAACGGTAGAATACCGACGAGTATTGCAAAAGCTAAGAGAATGACGTCATTTATCAAACAAGAAATAGAGAAGAATATAAATGACGAATCAATCATCTGCTTAGTTGATGGGAACAATATACGCAACTCATTTGGATATGAGAATATGAGTGCATTGCAATTAACTGAATTAATGTCATCTTGGACTGTCAATAGTAGTGGTTGTGATGATATAAGGCCGCAGATCGTTGTCTTTTGGGACGGCGGAATAAAATGCACATCACAGAAAGTACTCTCAACATCCACATTTACAAAACAATTAGCAGTATATTCAGGACCGGACAGTGCCGATGATATCATGGTAAAATGTTGTGCATATATAACATCGAAAGGTAGTTGTATAGATGATGAACAATGTACAGACAAGACGAATGTTTTGGTGTTCACATCAGATACTAACCTTGCTAATAGATGTTCGATACAATTAGATATGGGGAACAGAGACGCTGACTCTGCTGAAAAGATGAAACATCAAATCTATCACTCTATTCATTTATGTCTGCTACTTCTTAAAGGAGACGATAATGAAGTTAGGATGAATACAAATGATCAATTGGCACCTTGGGAACGATCTGAGAGAAGAAGTAGTGTCGATGAGTTAGAAACTTATTTGGATAGTGAACAGGAGAAGTCGAGAGTAGACGAGGGACATAACGATCAAAGTCGTATTGGTAGTATACATGAATGGATTAATGATGGTTTGAGTGGTATACAAATCGGGCGTGTTACCAAAGGAGGATCAATATTATATGAAATTAGAGAATAGGATTGCTCGGGATCTCCTAACAATTAGAACGAGACAAATATGATGAAACACAATTCAGCTCAGCTTTAGACTAATATTAATACTTCCAAGGGAAGGAACTGAAACTTATGCAAAATCTTCATAATATGAAGATTTCTATAACACCATTTTAAGGCGACGGTCACGAGTGCGGCGATACTTTCGGCGGTCGGTGCCGATGCCACTCTTACCACCTGGCCCAGTAGGATTATACGAGGGCATTAGGGTGATATCTTTACCACTCTTACCACCTGACCCAGTAGGATTGTATGAGGGTCAACCATGAAAGCTACTATTGCAATTGCTCTACTACTCTCCTTTGCCTTTGTGGATGTCTCTAATGGCGGACGACTCCTCTTATCTGATGAGGAGAAACGTCGTCTATCGAAAGGTATCAAGTCTGTAAAGGCATATGAATCTGATGATGGGCGCATCTTGGCCGAGAAACATTCAAAGGCTACCAAACTTTACAAGCCTGACCGACGTCTTGCAAATGATTGTGGAGTTTGCATGTCAGGCTGTAACGATGATTCTGTAACCGGAATGAAGTGGTTTGTATTTGTACACACTTGAGATGACAGGAAACAGCTGAGCTGAGCATTAAATGTGTGAATATGATAGGATTAGATAAAGAAGAAAAGATTAACTAAATGAATTCGATAGTCACCTAAACTATTAAACGTTTGGGTTAGTAGCAACCTGTTTACGATGCTCAAAGTCTCTCAATCCATCATTACCCTTCTCAATTGTAGCCTTATACATTCTTTCCATTTCATATGCAATATCATATACCTCATCATAATTCCTATTCACACATGCAACATTACTCCAAGTATGTACATTATAATGATCTAACCAACAACCGGTAATTCTCCATATCGTTTCATCAAATCCAGCAAAGTAACAAGTAAAACCAAACTTTGTATCTAATAACTCAATGAGATCTTTTAATGATTGATCCTTCCATGGTCCTATCCAATTGTATTCAAATTCCAAGTAATGTACTCGTTCTAATGCATGTTGTTGTCCACCCATTAATACATTATAATCCCATCCCTCGACGTCGACTGATAAGTAACTGATTGGCATATCCTTTGGTATAAACTTGTTTATATATGTGTCTAATGAATACATGGTCACATTAACACATTGATTATCAGGATCATCACAAGCGGAGTTGCTAATGCCAATGTTTTCTACGCCGGCACCGGCCTTGTTTCGGAGTCCAGAGTCGAATGGTACTACTCCATCTTCTCGTGCCATTGCCGCATGAACTACTACCAATCCCTGCTTGCCATAGTTTGTTTCATTTGCTGCTCGTTGGAGTTCTAATGTATATGTTTGATATGTGTATTATAGAGTAGGTGCGTGTGAGTTCCGATTAGATAAAGCATATCATATACCTCCTATCTAGACACCTCCTCGCCTCTCGTATACAGTACAAACCAAATAGTCTAAACTATCCGATCAATACCATACCCCGACTACTCTAAGACCATAACACATACACGACATCTAGCCATAAAAACAATCCAAAATAAACAAAACAAACAAAAACAAACACAACAAACCAACAAACATACCAGGACACTTAGTAGCATACGTTAATGAACATTTTTGTCTCCATGGTTGTTTTTTATATGTATAACAATCTTCATTTGGTAATTGATATAATATTAATGATAGTTCTGATGGTGTACATTGTTCTATTTGTACTTGTCTCTTTCCAAGGTTAGTATTGCGGTTGACATTTGGGTTGTTGTTGCGGTTAGCATTTGGAATAGGGTTGGCATTGATATGATTTATTGTTTGTGAAGATTTATGGTGTTGAGTAGTAGTAGTGGTACTAGTAGGTGTAGCAAATGAGGCATCACTATTACTTGTGCTACTACTAATAGTAGTATTAGGTACAAAGATTTCAGAAATTATAGCCAATAATGCCAATATAATTAATATACGAACTATCCTTGGACTGGCATTTTGTTTTCTTATATTTGTAGAACTGCTACTATTTCTTCTTGTTGCTTCATTAGTATCATCTATATCATGACCTTTGACAATTACAATAATTTCATAACTACTATTATTATCACTATTGCTACTACTACCCTGTTGCTGTTGTTTATTCAATACATCAAACAAATTACAAATAGGTAAATCTAACAATGCATTAATATTCGTACCCTCAATAGTTTGTACGTCGACACTATTGTTTGTTATTGATATTGTTCTTCTCTTATTCTTATTTACACCCTCAGATTGTGATGATTGTGATTGTTGTTGAGCAGATGATATTTCAGATCGTAGCAGTGATTTTAATGTTACCTCATTATAACTTGTAGTTGTAGAATTGATAACAGCTGCTTTATTAATTATTGGTATTGTTCTATTAGATTGAGTGTATACTTTAATTAGTAGTATGCATGTTGTATTATTTGATTGACGACGAAAGTAATTCATTTTGTATAAAGTTTGTGTTGCAATTCGTGAGACTTTGTAGAGTGAGATATTTTGAGCTGCCTACGAGATAGAGGTTAGTAAATGATGGAGACTACCACACCCGACATATATCTCTATCTTATAACTTATTGCCGCCGCAAATAAGAGGGCCTATGCCTAATATCATAAAGATGAAGCGACCGATAAGTCGCTAAAGGATACCGTATCTTTTTGCAAATGAAAAATATCTTTTGTTCATTAGCGAGCATGGTGATGATAGATAGCCTCTAGCGACGGCATGAATAGAATGGACAATGACCATGAGATATACAAGCGGCGTCGTCGGCCATTACGAGCACGAGTAGTTGCAATAGGATTACTGATATGCACAACATCAAACTCTTTCAACACATCAGCCTTCACTTCTTCTTCCCCTCTTTATCATTATCACCAACCACGAACCTCGTCCCCATCATTTATTAGCTGCTCCAAGGAAGTAGTTCTACCACTGCTTGAACCCATAGTGGAACGACATGTTGGTATACTACCACCCGAGTTATGCAAAGAGTTAATTCGATTAGGAAATCTAGATGGATTCAACTCCGGACAACAACAGTTTGAGAGTATAGATGACTTTTGTAATAACAATACACCTTCCCAATCTATTGAAGTCTATGAAGGAGGAAATAATAATGGCAGCATTACAAGTCCTGCAATATGGAAAGTATTAGAACCATACATACCACAACTTACTCAGTTAGTAAAACAATCAATTGATAAAGATACAGATAGAATGTACTTTTCATCAGATAATGTTATTGATGATAGTAGAGAGCCGCAGCTAGATTGGGTCTTCTTTAGAAAGTACGGCCCCGATACACCACGAAACTCGTTAAAGTTACATGTTGATTCGAATATGCATACACTTAATATAGCATTGAATGATGATTTCACAGGGGGCGGATTGTTCTATGTTTGCCCACCAGCCCAACAACAAGAAGAGACGGAGGATGGACGGCCTAATATACCTTATGAGGAATTGACATATGATTGGTTAAATAATGTCAAGAGAGAGAATACAACAGATATAGTCTTCCCAAATATGAATATGGGAGATGTTCTAATTCACAACTATACAGTATGGCATGCAGTTGCACCAATAGAAGTTGGTACTCGATACTCCTTTGTTTTGTTCTACGATATGGATAATCCAGCCATACAACAAACTGACTTCTATGATGATGATACTATCATAGCTGTGTTTTATCATGAAATTGAAGATGTAGAGATTGATTTGGTATGGGCAGGCAATGCAGCAGCAGAAGAAGAAGATGATGGGGACGATGAATCCGATGTTATAATGATTGAGGAGAAAATGAAACCATTCGAAGATTATGCATTAGATACATCTGAGGGTGAGAAGTTCCGTGCTTTAATAGGAGATGTAGTGGTAGCCGAGTTTGTAATACGGAGTGATTATAAAGAAATGAGAGGAGATGGAAAGTATCAATCTATATGTGTCAATTTCTATCCCTGATTCTGAGCAGTTGTATGGGATAAAAGCATAAAGACTATATTTATATAGTATGATATATTAGAATGATGATAGTGGCAGTGGTCTAATGCGATTCATCCTGTCTGTATTCAAAAACTATTGGTACGTCGTGTTGCCCTAGAAACGACTCTCTTCTCCAGTCATAAAAGAGCCAGTTTACCCACCTCCAACCACAAAACTGAACAACATATCTTATTTGTCATAAGTATACCTACCACCACTAGACACCACAACGATGTACAATCACGCCCGATGTGGATTACTTTAATACTACATTTTGCCACTGCCGACGCCAATAAGAGGTCCTAGAGGAAGCAAGAGAGAGAGTTAGCCAGGTATGTCGCTAAAGGATACCGTATCTTTTGCAATGAAAAATATCTTTTTGCCATCAACTTCATTCACCCTCATCATATTGAACACCTTTCATAGAGGCAAAGAAGATGATGAAGCCGAGCGCAAGTAGTGTCATAGAACAGCGTCGTCGTCATTGGAAAGAGAACAATCAATCGTCGTCATTGGAGTAATAAGAAAAGTTGATAAAAATGTTTAGACAATTAAGCAGAGGTCAATCTACATTGGCTTCTCGTCGTCTATTATTGCAGCAACGACATCGTAGTAATAGTATAATACCATCCACTGCAATTAAATCATTATCCACACTCTCTACATCATCATCATGGAACACACAACTAACAACCACACCCACCACTACGCAACTACGAGCAATCACCTCCACCACACCCTTTCTCACATCAACAAAATGTTCAATGGGTGATAATAAATCATTCCCAAATCGTCCTTTCACTAAATTAATGGCGGCAAATCGTGGTGAAATTGCAACTCGAATAATGCGAGCGGGTACAGAGTTGGGTTGTAATACTGTTGGTATTTATAGTAATGAAGGTAAGCGTTTGTGTTTGTTGTTTGTGTGATTTGGTTGTGGTTAAAGTTTTCATATCTTATGTTCAACTGCCTCTACTATTCTATCTATCTCTACACATTGATACCACAAACAATAACAACACTACAACTATCATTTAAATAGATCGGTTTACACAACATCGCTATAAGGCAGATCAAGCATTTGAACTTAACAATACCAAAAGTCCTGTAGCGGCATATTTAGATATTGATACTATAGTACAATTATGTGTACAGAATAGTGTGGAGGCTGTTCATCCTGGTTATGGATTTTTAAGGTACATTCATTGTATATAGTATTTGTGCTGTGTTGTGTATATGTGGTGTTATGATGTGGGTTGTAAAAAGTTTGTGCACATCTTGTGTCTCGAATCTATGTATTGCTCACATGATATGCTCAAAATATACCCTTTACCAATAGTGAGAATGCAGGCTTTGCTAAAAAGTTAGAAGATAATGGTGTTAAGTTTGTTGGACCGACGGTTGATAATCTGTAAGTTGTTTGTTGTATAGATTTGGTATGTTGTATACGGCTACTGCTATGTATATAGATTCTCATCCGCTGTTTATCTTCATCTTCATATCTTATATGTACACATCACAACACAACACCACATCATAACACATCCACACATCAACAACTCATCACAATACAAAACAATACAGTAACACCTTCGGTGATAAAACATCAGCAAAGGAATTAGCAATCAAGGCACAAGTTCCGATCATTAATGGATCAGATGATGCCTTCTCAACACCATCAGAGGCAGAAGAATGGATTAACTCCTCAGAAATTACATACCCTGTTATCGTTAAAGCGGCCATGGGTGGAGGCGGCAGAGGTATTCGTATCGTTCCCACACCCGAAGACCTAGAACCAATGTTCCGATTAGCAAGTAATGAGGCATTGAATGCTTTCGGGGACGGACGATGCTTCGTTGAAAAGTATGTAGATCAACCACGTCATATTGAGGTACAGTGCTTGGGTGACGGCACTGGTAATGTTATTCATTTATATGATCGTGATTGTTCCGTACAACGTCGTCATCAGAAGGTTATTGAAACAGCTCCCGCTACTGGATTATCACGTGAGACTCGTGAGAAGATATTCACAGGAAAGTCCGCGTTAGTTTTGTTTTACTGTGAATTTGCTTGTGTTTAATTGAAGTCTCGACGACTTGGCTGTTTTATTTGACCTTAATTTGCCTTTATTGATTGCCCTCGCATATCATCTCCCCTCTTTCATCATTATAAACTGCGATAACATCTTCCAGATGCATGTCGCTTACTAGCAATGAATAACTATCGTAACGCTGGTACTGTGGAGTTTCTAGTAGATAAAGATGGCCAGCATTACTTTATGGAAGTTAATCCTCGAGTACAGGTTGAGCATACTATTACAGAAGAGATTACGGGTATTGATATAGTACAGAGTCAGATTCATATTGCAAGTGGCAAGACGTTACCGGAATTGGGATTGACACAGGATACTATTATGGAGCCTACGTCCTATGCCATGCAGTGTCGAGTTACTACCGAGAACCCTGCATTGGACTTTAGACCTGATACGGGAACGATCGATGTGTTCCGTATGCCTTGTGGTACGTTTCTTATCTTGTCATGATGTGATATTGTTACTTTGTTCATATGATATGTTCATGGTATCCTCACCATATCATATCATCTCTTCTACTTATCAAATCAATCTAGGATTCGGTATTCGTTTAGACGATGGGCCTGGCTTCCCTGGTGCCAAGATTACACCTCATTATGATTCACTTCTGGTCAAGATTACTGCCAAAGCAAGGAATAAGAAAGATGCCTCTGCCAAGTTAATCCGAGCCTTACGAGAGTTCCGTGTCCGTGGTGTTACAACCAACAAGTCATTCTTATTGAATGTATTGAGTAACCCCGAGTTTCTCAATAAAGAGGTTACAACTTCGTTCATTGCTCAGAATCCTGACTTGATGGCTGCCTTGAACGAGAAGGATCGTGCACAAAAGTTACTAGCCTACATCGGTGAAGTTGTTGTTAATGGTAGTCCCAAGAGCCTGGGAGCAACCGGTGATCCTCCATCATCTGTTGATCCAATCGTACCTGATATTCATCTAGACCATAAGGATAAGAAGACATCTTTAAAGAAGATCTTTGATGAACAAGGACCCGAGGCATTTGCCAAAGCAGTACGATCAAACGAAGGATTGTTGGTTACTGACACTACATGGCGTGACGCACATCAGTCTTTACTAGCCACAAGGTTGAGGACGATTGATATGCTAAACATTGCAGAACCAACAAGTGTAGCTTTACGAAATGCGTATAGTATTGAATGTTGGGGTGGCGGTGAGTTGACCTTTTGTACACATGATATGAACACATGATATTTTCACATTATAACACATGATATGCTCACTTACTTTGATCCCATCTTCTGTCCTTTTCTAGCCACATTTGATGTTAGTATGCGGTTCTTAAACGAATGTCCATGGGGTCGTCTCATGGCATTAAGGGAAGCTGTACCAGATATTCCCTTCCAGATGCTTCTTCGTGGTGCCAATGCCGTCGGATACACATCATATGCTGACAATGTAGTGCACGAGTTTTGTAAGATGAGCAAGGATAGTGGTATGGACGTATTCCGAGTCTTTGATAGTCTCAACTACATTGAGAATATGAAACTTGGTATTGATGCTGTTGGTACGGCTGGTGGAATTGTGGAAGCAGCAGTATGCTACACTGGAGATGTCTCAGATCCCAAGAAGGGACTTTACGACCTTGAATACTATCTCAACTTTGTTCGTGAGCTTGAGGCACAGGGTATCCACGCCCTTGCAATCAAAGGTGAGCAATATATGATATGAACGATGGCCTAAGTACATGCTTTTCACATATGATCATGCTCACATCTTGCGCACATCTTTCATATTCATAAGATATGGCGGGGTTATTGAAGCCCAATGCTGCTTCGCTTCTCGTCGGTGCTATCCGTGATGAGTTTCCTAACCTACCAATCCATGTTCATACACATGACACGGCAGGGACTGGTGTTGCCTCAATGCTAGCCGCTGCTCAAGCTGGTGCCGATGCCGTTGATGCTGCCACCGACGCCATGTCTGGCACGACGGCTCAACCAAGTCTTGGAGCACTCGTCGCTAGTACACAAGGAACAAAGCTTGACACAGGACTGGACTTGCATGAAGTATCGAAGTTGAACGAATACTGGGAGGAATGCCGAGGACTTTATGCTCCGTTTGAGTCAGGACAGAAGAGTGGCTCTGCTGATGTGGTACGTCTTTCACTTTGTTCATATGATATGTTCACATTATAAACACATCGTTACGAACACATGATATGCTCACTTCTAACTTTTCCTTTCCCAGTACATTCATGAGATGCCAGGTGGGCAGTATACAAACCTCTTATACCAGTCCTCTCAGTTGGGCTTGACTGGACAATGGTCTCAAGTTAAGACGGCATATGCCGCTGCCAATCGATTACTTGGTGATATCATCAAGGTGACACCATCGTCCAAGGTGACTGGTGATCTTGCCCAATTCCTCGTAGCGAATGATCTAAGTGAACACGAAGTCATCGAACAGGCCGAAGAGTTAAGCCTTCCCAATAGTGTCATTGAATACTTCCAAGGTTATCTTGGCATTCCTCCCTTCGGCTTTCCTGAACCTCTTCGTACCCGAGTATTAAAAGGGAGGACGATTGAAGGGCAGGACGGACTCTCTTGCTTCGAAGGTCGTCCAGGTGAACAATTACCTGCGTATGACTTTGACTCAACAAAGGCAAAGTTAGAAGAGAAATGGGGAACGGTACGAGATCTGGATGTAATGTCACATGCCTTGTATCCAGCAGTTTTCGATGAGTTCATGGAAAAGAAGACAGAGTTTGGAGAGCTTAGTTACCTTGATACACGAACCTTCTTAACAGGTATGAAAGTTGGTCAAGAGCTCGCCGTAAAGCTTGAAAAGGGAAAGCATCTGATTCTTAAACTCATCTCGGTCGGGGAGGCTACAAAGGATGGCATCGTTAACATTCAGTTTGAGTTGAATGGACAGCCACGATCCGTACATGTGAAGGATAAGACTGCTGGTGTGCAGGAGACTCAACGTTTGAAAGCCTTGAAAGGCGTAACCGGTTCAATTGGTGCAGCAATGCCCGGAGTTGTGCTTGAAACAAAGGTTAAGAAGGGAGATAAAGTGAAGAAGGGTGATCCACTTGTTCTCATGAGTGCCATGAAGATGGAGACTGTCCTCAATTCACCATGTGATGGTGTAGTAAAGCAAGTAGCAGTAACTGCAGGAGATCAGCTCGATGGAGGAGACCTTTGTGTCGAGATTGAGGAGTCTGATTGATTGATTGATTGATTGATAGGGCAGAGCGAGAGGGAGTTTAGTGAATTGTGTTGTTTAGAAGTAGTAAGTTAGATAGAATATTAGTTGTTCAGATGAATCATAACATCATGTAGTGGCAGACCAGAGAGAGACAATGAGACAATTTGTGCACAAGTACTTTTTCAAGGATACCGGGCAGTAGATGCGGAAAAGACAATAGCAACAAGCTATTGCTTGTACACGGCTAAACATCATAAAGTAGAGATGGTTCTGATAGCAGAGGAGTGGATCGTTGGATTGTTTGTCATAGTAGGAGTTATATAGTGTAGCAGTATTACTATTACCTCTGGTAGGGAGATATAATACTTATGCAAAAAAAGACATCATACATCTTACACTTACACATCCATCGACAATGAACGATGACTTCATGTGATGATGAGAAAAATATATATTACGCTTTTGATGGTTTATCAGCCCTATTCGCTATTGTATTATTCTGTTGCACTAGAAATTGTACCAGTAATGATCCTGAGGTAGGCGGTATTGTTCTCATCGTTTGTGGTATATCACAAGTTATCGCCGGTGCATTATTGGCTACTGTTTTGTATCCTAGTGATTGTATTAACTTCTGGGACGCTCCATACGGCTTTGTCGTTGCGTTAATTGGTTTCTGTTGGATAATGAGAGGTTTTGGTTTACTGTTAGGGGGCGGCACTAGCAACAATGATGATGAACAAGAAAACATGAATAGAATGAATGATAATGATGATGAGACAAGTTGCATCCCTCGAAGTCTCATATTGAATGATAAGATTAAACGGGAAGAAAGGAGAAGAAGTAAGTTAGAATTGGTAGCGGCATACATTCTGACAGGAGCCCATTGGAGATAGGACGACAAGCCTCGGACCAGCGGCTCCGATCAACAGAGGAAGAGATGCCCATAACTTGGGATATAGAAACAGGAGAGCGATTACTCAATGAAGATACAAATTTAGAAGTCAAGCAAGCAGAAGAGAATCTGATAAGAGCACAAGAGGCACTACACAAGGCAAAACTCAAAGAAAGTAGATCTGGTCTAAGATAATGTTCATTAAATGAGATTTTTATACGTGTTCATTATGTGCATATGATATGCTCATAACTGTCCTTCTCCTTCTCTAATGCATTCATGAGAGCTGCCGAGTAGTCCATAAGCCCGTCATTAGAATTCCAGCTTCCCTCTGTTAGCATGATACGAATGTGGTCCTCGATCATATTCATATCTCTACTTTGGATATCGGCATCGGAAGTATCACTTTATACTACATTTATACCAATTGCATTTTGACCGCAAAGTATCTGCATCCGGTGCATTGTCTTTGACTATAACTTTCTCTGTTGCTGATACTACAAGACCATCATCTTCATCACTCGTTTTGAATACTGTTTGATAAACTTTCGACTCCTCAATGTATACCTTTTTCCATTTCTTAATTATTCCTCCTCTATTTCTTATTAATTTACTATCTTTAGAGTAATACCTCCATAAGGTTGTGATTTCATTAGTATTGGATACAGAGCAGCATATCAGATCAAAGCTCGATTCATCTTCTCCTCGATGTCTACTTTGAACTCGATGACAGTAATTCTCATATCCTCTAACACTCAACGGTAAGTAATCTGCATTTGTAAAGTAAAAGTTGTCACTGAAGTATTCAGGCCTTCCCATCCCAGTAACGAGCCATGATGTTTCCTTGATACTATCGTTGATCCCATCAGCCATTTGTTCAGTATTTAAACCACGAGATTTGGGTACGCTCCAGTTGATTGTTTCCAATACATTATTATTATCGTAGGACCGTTTTGATAGGTTTTTAATGTCAAATGAGTACACTGTATTAGGAGCTGTCACCAATGTAGAGAGTGTTGCAAGTATCATCTGTCGACGCCGCTTTTTATTTATGCCATCATCATCGCCATCATCATCGCCATCAACATCAATCATCATAGCCATCAACAGTTTATTATTGTGATTCGTCGATGGGCGGCCGATTGCAAACCCATGACATAATTGAAGTCTTAGTAGACAACTAATGAAGCAAATAAGGAGTAGTCCTTCGGTTGACATGACGATAAATCGGCGGCACTTCCGTCTAGTTAGATTGTCCTCTTTATCCGTTTGAGTTCATTTTACTCATCTAACATTTTATATCAGCCCTTTACGACATGAGTAATAATAATGTCACATCTCCTTCGATTTGTGATGCCGGAGGATACTGGATACCTTCAACCAATTCGTACGTAGTTCTCTCACTTTTTGACTTGACGCCACACACATCACACAACCTCTTATCGCCGTCCAATGACGATATAGCAGCTGTCAAGGTTTTCATTATTAACGGCATACCATAAGGAAAAAGAACAACAACTAAATATGGTAAGTGGCAGAGTGGCAGCGGTGATATGTTCTGTCTCTGTATTGCATGTGGAGTATCCAAAAAATCTAATTCTTTCTAACACCCATCACTCTCTGTCTCTATTTCTACTACTCTCTCACTCTCTTGTATCGATATCGATTAATCACACATCAATAGAGTACAAACGAAGAGGAACAACCGACCAAGGTTGAGGATGATACTGCCGACAATGTCGGAAAGTATGCACTCAAGGTAGATGAAGATCAAGATGACAAAGCAACCGAGTTACGTTTACGTAACTTTGCTCGTCCACATATGCGTGCCTTTCATTATGGTAAGTGTCTCTATATAATGTGTGTGCTTTTTATTCTTATCTAATACCGTATTATCTCTCCATATATCTATCTCTATCGTCTCCGATCACGTCGTCTCCGATCACGTCTCGTCTCCGATCTCACGCATCTCAATCAACGTCAACAACAATAACAAAAATAGCATGGTGGTCATTCTTTATTGCATTCTTCATATGGTTTGCAATAGCGCCACTACTACCAATGATTAAACGTGATTTAAAGTTATCAACACAACAGATATGGACAACAAACATTGCCGCGGTGGCATTCGATGTTTGCATGCGCTTTGTATTCGGTGCATTGTGTGATAAGTACGGTGCACGTATACCCATGGGGATGGTATTAATGTTGGCTAGTATACCCACGGCATTGATTGGATTGGTGAACAGTTTTGCTGGATTAGTTTGTATTCGATTGTTTATTGGTTTGGCTGGTAGTACGTTTGTTATGTGTCAATGTTGGACTACTCGGTACGTTTTAATCTTTTTGTGCATATCATATGATCATATTCCTAATCTGACACATCATATGTATCTTTATCTGTCTTCTAATGCATTTAGAATGTTCACCAAAGAAATCTGTGGATTGGCAAATGGATTGGTAGGCGGCTGGGGAAACGTTGGAGGTAAGTCATCCGAGATATGTATGTGATGTGTACATGATCTCTCTCATACAAAGATGTCTCGATGTCTCATCCATCTCAATCTCAATCCATACATCTCAGGCGGTGCAACTCAGCTTGTAATGGGTACCGCATTGTTCCCACTATTTAAACTAATTTGGGGTGGTGACGAGACTATGGCGTGGAGGACAGTAACAATCGTCCCAGCAGTGGTGGCATTCTCTACCGGTGTAATCGTTATCTTAACAAGTGATGACTGTCCAAAAGGAAAGTATAAAGATTTGAAAAAGAGTGGAGAGATGCCTGAGATTTCAGCCGCTGCGTCATTTCGTGGTGGTGCCGTTGATATCAATACCTGGTTACTCTTCATTCAGTATGCCTGTTGCTTTGGGGTTGAATTGACTGTGAATAATGCGGCAGTTAGTTACTTTGTAGCACGTTTCGAGTTGTCTATTGAGTCCGCTAGTGCAATTGCAAGTATATTTGGCTTTATGAATCTCTTTGCTCGTGGTCTCGGGGGTTTTGCAAGTGATAAGGCAAGTGCCAAACTCAAGATGAGAGGACGTATCCTCGTCCAAATGGGTCTCTTAATCTTGGAGGGTATCTGTATCTTCATCTTTGCTGAGATGGGAAATCTGGCCGCCTCGATTGTTATGTTGACAATCTTTAGTATCTTTGTACAAGGAGCTGAGGGTTCAACGTATGGAATAGTTCCTTATGTAAATACAGCAAGCCCGGGAGCCGTGGCTGGTATCGTTGGAGCAGGCGGGCCAACTGGAGCGGTTTCGTTTGGTCTAATCTTCCGAGCCTTACCAGAGGATCCTAACAAAGCATTCCGTATCATGGGAGGTATCGTCCTTGCATCTGGAGTTGTGTCTACTTTGATTACAATCAAGGGCCATCGTGGTCTTCTATTTGGTAAAGATAGAGAGCTTCCAACGATCCAAGTACCTGTCTATGATGAAGAAGCTGCCGCAAAGGATGAAGAGGAAGGAGGTGATTTGGAATTGGCTGAGGAAAAGCCAGCTCAAGAGGAGGAGACGGAGAAGGATACCGAGGAGGTAAAGTCGGAACTGGACCTGTAAAGATTGAAGAGTAAAAGGTTTTAGTTTTGGCTAGTACCAAGTAAAGAGAGTTCCATATCGGAGACACATAGAAGAGATGAACATATGATGTGCACTTTTTTATGCTGAGCGGTATCCTAGTCTAGCGCTTTATCATGTTATGTTAAGACCACCATATGGAGCTATGAAAGGATTGTATTGTATGTATTGAAAGCAATCTCATTTGTACAGTTCCCCTTTCCTCAGCTAACTTGAATTTGAAAGCAGGTCATTGAATATCATACAAGAATAAAAATTTGAGACATGTCTTCTTCTTTCTAGCCTCCGGAGGTGAAAAAAAAAAGAGGATGTGGTGGAGCTCTAGTATAGGACATGCTGTATTTATTAGGTACGATATGCAATGGGATATTAGCATCCTATTTGTATTGTCATTTGTATTAGTTACTGCCTTTATCAGACAGTTATGGCTTCACTACCCAACAAAAACAACTCCCTCGGCCTAAACATTGATGATGACAATCTCCAAATAGATGCTGATATCAGTGCTGTTAATAAGAATCTAAAGCTAGATGACGCAAAATACTTACTCCCAATAGCAATAGGCGATAGAGTTTTAGATGATGATCATTTAGCGGCGGTAGATCCTCTATCATTAGACGATCCTTTGTCACTTGCGCTCCGAAGGAATCGTCAATTGTTGAACCCAACATCATCAAACTCAAACCCAATAGCAGCGTCGAGTCAAACTAAAACAGGACGTATGAAGACAGCACTATCTCGTTCTGCAAACTCAATCAAAGATATGCTCACTGAAAGTATAGCTAGATCAAGATCAAAGGGATCTTTAACCAATCTACAAGATCATGATGATGAAAGTACTATCAAATCGAACGGATCTCCATTACAACAAACAATGACTGCAGGCGTACCAGTCACTGATTCTATAAAGTATAACTTCCAATCTGTACAACACTCTCTTCCTCGTTCAAAATCAAAAGGATCGATGAGCAATCTCATGGAAGCACTATCGTTTAAGAAGAAAGCTTGAGTATATGTATAACTCTATTTAGGAAGGAAAATATGAGTATATGCTAATATGAGAGATGATATGCCCTCTATGCCCTCTATACATCTCTTACGTCCAACTACATCGTCCACATTACTACTTTGTAAAGATTAAGTCTATTTATCTACTCCTGTTCTATGCTGAGATTACTCTGGCTTCTGATCTTTAAAGAGTTGTAAGTTGTATCACTTATGATTATAAAATTATAGAGGGTTGCGTTTGGTGGGATATCTTTTTACATTACACTGTCTCACAATCAATTGTATTGCCGTGTGTATAAAACATGACCTCTTAGGCCCCCTCTTTGTGTCTTTATCATACCAGTACAACTAAATAGCTAATCAAACAATCCTATTCCTTTCCGTATACTCAATAAACATACACCACCGTGCTATACGCCGACATGCTGTCTGTTGCATATTACTTATCCTAATGCCATCAATAGTTAGGATAATACTCATCGACCGTATCAAGGCTGTGCTGACTAATAGTAACGATAATACTCATCACTAACAGCCGCTTGATCCCTTTGGGGACTCTTAATCTCATCCAAGTATTTTTGATATAATTGCAATGCTTTTGTGTAGTCTTCTTTTGTTGCATATCCAATTGAGTATAGTTCTTTAATGCACCTCAAAGAGCCATCATGACCACCTCCGGCTGCGATCGTGTAATGCTTTAATGCTCTGTCCATATTACTCGCATTTTCTTCTGTAGCGCCTAGATTAAACCTTGCCGCTGTATCTCCTTTTATAGCTCCTAGCTCATAGTAATAATTGGTCTTTTTCTCATCCATATCTACACCTCTACCTTCATCATATGCATAACCAATGCTGCAATATACTTTTGCATAACCAAGTTCCCCTGATCGATGAAAGAGCTTAAATGCTTTGGTATGATCTTGTGGAAAGCCGTACAATCCACCTCTGTAATTATTTCCTAGAGTGCTCATTGCTATGGGATCATTCATCTCCACTCGTTTTGCCATTCTTTCATTTGACTCCTCTTGTGATTCCGGAGATGGAGTTCTACAGAACGGACACTTCTCATTATCAACTTTATTTCCTCGGTTATCATAAACAGGTGCATAAACACATCCACTACATATAACTTTTCCACAGCATGACATATACGTTGATCCGGAACCCAAACGTGGCAACAATAAAAAGCAGATAGGGCAATCATCATTTGGCGGTGGTTGTTTGAACAACTCTTTATCATGTAACTCAGCCACATATCTTTCACAATCTTTCTTATGTTTGTGTCTGTGCTTCTTTTTACATGCTGCATTGCAATACTTTACTTGTTTGCACTTGTTGCATATGTTGTTGACATTATTGTCCTCCTTGCCACAATTGGCACATATATCAGGAGTATCATCATCCACGTTATTGTTGGCGGCAGTGCTCATTATTGTATTGTATTGTTTTGCAAATTATATCGCCAGAGTTGCAAGTGGTGTACTAATATCTCGATTACTCAGGGCCAACAACGATAGTATCCTTTACTTAACTACTATTCAATAAGAAGAAACAGAAGTGATCCAATAAGATTGTTTATCGTTTCGTTGGGTGATGGCTGAGCAGCGTTCTAGTTCGAGATGATTACAGAAAAGTTGCACAAGATGCGCACAAAATAGTTAGACGTTTCGTATTCACTAACTATTGATACAATCGTCTCCAAACTAGCTCTAATCGATAGACCATTAAATACTTGTATACCCCCGCTATACTCAGTATATGAAGTAGCTTATTGCATATAGTATTCGCTATTCAAAGTTTGCCATAGCGGCGGAAAAAAGTGATGAATTGGGTTGCAAAAATGCTTACAAGTGGAATGTCATATCCAAAACTCAAATCTGAGATTTGCACATAGGCGGAGGCCAGCAATAAAGCGCCAATATACACTCTGATATCATATCATTACTGTATTTATCAACTAGACGATATACATAAAGCCATACAACTTTGCTCTTATTGTACAAATATATTGCAACACTCAAAAAAGTAAGAAGAAACATAGATCACGGGATTTTTGTCGCACACTCTTATGCCTATGCACAAAAAGTATTCTTAGCTAGTACTATGTATGGCTCGATAATATCAGCGGCGGCGTTGCCTGTAGTATTAGCAATATCATCGATTTTGCTATGTGTTCTATTATTATTTCGATGTTTAGTTGCGGCAGTAAAGGAAGAGGATACCGATGATGATTCGACAACAACATCATCATCCTACTCCTACTCCTACCCAATTGCAAATAATGACAATCGAGCTCCATCACCAATCATATCATCGGCAGCTATTATAAAAACTGAAGAGATTGACACAGACAATGAGGATGATAATCGGGTGCCGATACAGGTTGTATCGTCAGCAGTAGTAGTAAAGAGTGAATACCAAGAAGCCAGTACCGATGACGAGGATGATAATCGACCTCCTTCACCCATCATATCAGCAACAAAAAGCAAAGAACAATCAATCGTCAACAACAAGAAGATACAAACGAGTCTATTATCCGATCGAGATTCCTCACCCATCATCTGTTGCTGGAACGAGGCACACCACCTCCGAATAGGATTCTTTGGAGAGCTTATCAACTTTATTGAATACGATATAAAAGAGGAAGAAATCTGTAAAATGCTTGAAGAAACAATCAAGGAGAATCCATATCTACTTGAAATGACTTGCCCAATAGACGTACTTGACAATGAACGAGAGGCATATGTAGGATTAAATGCAGTTGAATGTTGTTGTCGATATCCGACATATGATAGTAGTACACTCTATCTACTTCAGAAACTAATATGGCTTGGAGCAAAGACTACATACAGATGCTATTTATACATCATGAACGGACCAGAAGATGAAGTACAGCTTGATTACTTTGCGGTTCTTCTCCAATCAGGTTACTTTCCTCTAATGATTGAGTATGAATCAAATCAAGTCTTTACATTGGACTACATTATTGAGCTTCTTCCCTCGACGGATATTAAAGAAGAGCCAAAGATACTAACTCTCTTCATTATGTTATACAAGCTCGTTGGCTTAGGCGACGACTTTTTATTCTCAGAATATCAAGAGGAACGTAAAACATTGGTTGCAAATAACAAACAACTACCACCCTTACGAACTAAGGGGAGACGGAAGACACATAGTAAGAATGGACCATTGGATATGCTTCTTAAAAAGTATTCAGTAGATGATGTCTGGGCTGAATGGGAGTCTGCATGCAATTGTTGCAACTATGGCTAACTTAGTTATGTTTGTAGCAATGATAATATTAATATGATATATTATGCACAAACATAATTTATGCATATCATATGCACATATTTTAATCCATCAACCTAATCTTCTGACAAAAAGTTCATTTACGAGGATAAGCATTCGTAGATCTACTACATAGATCTATAAGAAGGAAATATTAGATACGACAACGACGTGAGTGACAGTCCGACTTATCTAGCTCAGCCCCTTCTCATTTTGTTTGAGGGCTTGCTTACTTAATTAAAAATGAGATAATTATTAGCTTAAACAATGGTGTACGATATACGATAGAGGAGAGGTTAATAGAGTAAATGGCAGCTCCAATATACGCATTATATGATCTCGTCTAACCATATATCATAATTTGATACACAAAAAAGAATGCCAAGAACTAGCGCCAAACGACGAGTAACGAAAATGAATTGTTGCAATAGCTGTTCTACACCCTCAACAACACGATCGTGGTCATTCTTTGCAATAGCACTACTATCATCATCGTTAGTATCAGGTCATGGCTATTTAAAGACACCTAGATCTAGAAATTTAGTTGCCTGTAAGTTTATAATATCTCTTTTAATCTTATCCTTTTGCTAGCTGCAATGTAATCTCTCACCTCTCTTTACTCAACTCATACAATATACAGATCAAGATAAGAATTGGGAATCGTACCTATCACAAACCGGTGGCTCCTCAACTGATCCATATCCCGAAGATTGTCCACATTGTCTCAATCGAGGTGGAACATTAGCACAATGTGGCATCTCACCAGCCTCCACTGCCGGCGGTGTCGATCGTAACTACGATACACCCAAAAATGTTAATAATGAACCAATGAGTACTAACTTACAGGGTATTTATCGTCAAGGTGACGTAATAGATATTGAAGTATTAGTAACTACTCATCATAAGGGCCATTTTGAATTTGCAGTCTGTCCAATTAACGGCGGTGGTGATAGTAATATGCCAATGGAAGTACCCACAGCTGATTGTTTCAAGAATAACAAATTACAATTCATGTCAGATGAATTGTACGGAGCACCGATTGATCCACAATATCCCGAAAGAGCGTATATAGCACCAGCATCAATAGTAACATGGACGAATGGTGATGAAAATAATAAACAGCCAGTAACAGGGGCACCCTACAAGATGAAATTTAAATTACCCGAAGGTATTTATGGAGATACTGTATTATTACAATGGTATTATCTAACTGCCAATAGTTGTAAACATGAGGGATATAGTGATTATAACTTTCCAAATGATTGGGGTGTGGATGTGTTTGATGAAAGTTTACCGGATTGTGGTGAGATACCGCCAGATGGTAATGGCGTGCCCGAACAGGTAAGAGGAGTTGTTATTTTATTTCGTGCATATCTTATGTTCATTTCCTTGTCGCCCCCGCCTCGTGCTAACCTTTCAATCTCACTCTTCTAAAGTTTTGGAACTGTGCAGAGATACGTATAGTACGTAAAGGAGGAACCACGACATCTGAAATTCGTGATCCAATGATGGTCATGCAAGACGAAGGAGGAGGAGCCACTACAGCACAACAAATAACATTACCCACCACATCACCCCCCTCAACATCACCTACACCCGTCCGTCCATGCTCGTCCAATCCATCATCAACATACTACGAGGCCACTCAAGATTGTTCAGGATATTACATTTGTGAATCAGGCATCCAAGGCCAGATATACTACTGCTCAGGTAATGATATGTTATATGATGAAAGTGAACAAATGTGTAATTGGTCAAGTGAGGTTACTTGCAAAGGATTAGTAGAAGATGAACCAACACATGATGAACATGGTAATCCATTACCAACAAAAGAACCTACACATTCACCAACACAGAAACCAAATTCATTATTAGAATGGGATCCTAATGCGTATCCTCGACAGCATACCAAAACTATTATCGGATATTACGCATCATGGCAATGGTATGATAGAAATGGATTAGCAGAACCATCAGCATTTGATTTTACAAAGATTACTAGAGCCAACTTTGCCTTCTTTCAAATAACAGACGATGGATACGTATACGGCACGGATAATTGGGCAGATCCAATAACATTATTTGGTTTCTACGATTGGATGAGTGAGGAGGGTACCGCACATGAATATTGTTCATGGGATGAACCAAATTCAACACCGAATTGTATGTCACATAAGTATGAGGAGGGATTGATATATCAAGCACATTCAGCGGGTGCAGAAGTGTATCCTAGTATTGGGGGTTGGAGTTTGTCAGATCCGTTTCCGGTGATGGCTGCCAATGCTGATAGTAGAGCAAGATTTGCACAACAGTGTGTTGATCTTATCAAGAGTTATAACTTTGATGGGATTGATCTAGGTACGTGCATTGATTGTCGTGTGCTGTGTGTACAATATATGAGGGGAGTGGTATTGAATGTTATCTAACTCATAACATATGTCTCATCTGATTCATCAACTACTTACAGATTGGGAATACCCTGGCTACGAACCGCACTCGGGCACGCCCGATGATACTGTCAACTTTAATCTACTATTAAATGACGTCCGGGCTGCCTTGGATCAACTCGAGGCTGAGACGGGAAGGTACTACGGCCTCACGGCAGCGTTGCCCTGTGGCCCATCCATCATTGCCAATCAAGATATTGCACATGTGGGCAGACTTTTGACGGAATTGAATCTAATGACATATGATTTTCATGGCAGTTGGAATGAAAAGACGGGTGTAAATGCCCCACTATATGATCAAGAAGATAGTCCTGAGTTCTCAGTCCATGGCTGTGTAGAGAATTGGTTAGAGGGAGGTGCACCAAAGGAGAAGATCAATATCGGATTTGTAAGTAGCGTCTATCTTTACCATTGTTCAATCTTGTTAACGTATTGCTCATCTTGTATCATCAATCTGCTTAGCCCTTTTATGGACGCTCATTCCTCAAGGCAGAGCATCTATACGAGCCTCACGAAGGAAATGATGACTCTCTGTGGTGGATGGACGAAGGCGTGCCTCAATGTAAGTCGTTACTTCTTGTCGTAGCTGTTCGATGGTGTCTTCACATCATGTGTTAATGTCTAACTCACCTTGCCTCTATTGCATACCCTTCACCCACAGATTACAATATAATGGACAAGATTGACGAGTTAACAACTGTCCGAGATGAACAGACAATGACTCAGTACGCTTATGGATCGACGGGTATGGTATCATATGATGATGAACGAGCAATCTGTGATAAGACTGAGTATGCCCAAGTTCACGACCTTAATGGATACATCATTTGGGAATTAAGTGGTGATCTGATGCCTGATCTTACCACTCCACTACTTGATGCGGCTAATGCCAAGCTCCTTGACCCAAGTCTAGACTGTGCTAGCCTTGATCTTTCAGACTACATAAATGAGATAGTCAGTGAAGCACATCCTCCTCAACTTATACTTGACGCCGAAGGCAACTCGGTACCAATCAGTTCTCAAGTTTCATCAAGTAAATGGTATGCTAATTTCAGTGACGGCGTGTGCCTTAACGATGGTCAAGAGCCTAACTGGCTAAAAGACGAGGAATTGTTCGATACTGTACAGGATTGCTGTGCAAAGAAGTTTAACTGGAATGATGCATGTGTTGAAATTAGTCCAGATAGCTCACCTGTAGAAGTTGCCGCTGTTGTGGAGATTCAGACACTCGATACGTATTATCCATCTTCGATTGGTATCGCTCAGTGCTTGGACGATGGAAACCAACCGTAAGTAGGGATGATACCACTGCTCACTTGATATATATGATTCCAACTCTGACACGCTTACTTTCCCCTTCTTAGTGGATGGATGACCTTGGGTGAAATGTTCGATACTGAAAAGGCTTGTTGTGAAGAGCACTTCCCAGGCCAAGAGTGTATTGGAAATGTCTCAAAGCCACCAACTCATCAACCAACACTTCCACCAACAACGCTTAAACCAACCACAAGAAACCCCACGACACGACCTAGCAACCCCCCAAGCCGACCCGTTACTAATGCTCCTACAAAGATGACACGTTATCCTACCACTCCACCGACACCGAAGTTGGTACTTGAATCATCTAGTTATGAGATAGTTCAAGCAGTTTCCAATGAAATTGCGTCACCTACAATGAGGCCAACGATAAGGATACCAGCATCACAACAGGCAGTCAGTCCAATCGTAGAAGCTTTCATGGGTAGTCAGGCAAGTGCCTTTGCTAGTATGCAAACGAATAGCAGTCCAATACCAATCAAGGGTCAAGAGTCATCATCTCAACAATCACAGATTCTAAGTTTACAAGCCCAAATACAAGAATTAAAGGCAAGTAGCGGGGAATTAACCATGAGACAGAAGCAGATGCTCAAGAAGATGAGAAAGCAACAAATGAAATTTAAGAAGGCAGCAAAGAGGGCACAACAAAAGGCTATGATAGCAAGGCAGCAAGCATTAGCAGCAAAGAAGGCAGCACAAACTCGTGTACCTTAGCATCATTTAAAGAATAGAATTAATGTTATAGTCTACGAAGTTTCTTGCTACGATTATGATCGTCACCCATGCTTAACCAGTACTGAAGCTCTAGCAGCGGCTTGGAGAGTCCACGTCTAATCTAGAACACTAGAGGAGAAGGTGCCGACTCCGAAGAATGGTGTTTAATATCCTCAATCCAATACTAATCCTCAAGTGGCTCGACATTCTTTATCCAAACAGCTTGTCCAATAGCCTTAATTTCACCTTGTTCAATCTGCCTTCGTATCCTTCTTACTTCTTCTGATTTGCTACTCTCATCTTCTTCTCGTTGTTGTAAAGTTATATCATACACATTCCACAAATGCACACCCTTCAATACAATCTGCGTACCATCTTTACGTACTCTAATCAGATTATCATATTGAGGAGATTGTGTATCATCATTGATATCATTATTACTACTATGAACTTTGTTCGCTAATCTAGCATCTAACAACTTTTGACGTTCCTTAACATCCTCCTCTGTCGCTACACATTTACTACTTGGCAATTCTACAAATTCATCCCATTCATATCCAAAGTTAGTTAGAAATGCAATATTCCCATAATTATATATCGCCTCGTTCTTTGAACGGAGGAAATCATGTGATGCTATTGATAGATTTGTTTGGGCACAGATTTTGGCTAGCTTGGCGAGTAGTTGAGTGTCATCGTCTATGTTGTTGTTGTGGTATCGTCTATTATTATTGATCCCTCTCGTGATAGTACAGTTAATAACTCTTCACCTTCTTCTATTTGATATGTAACCATGATAGTACTGCCTTTGATGTATAATGTGATGCCAACTCATTCTCATCCTCTTTGATTGTTGTGGTATCCTTATCGTCATTGATGTTAGTGGATGCATAAAACCGATATGACGTAGATTGTAGATTATGACGAGTCGAATGGAAGATGCAGTTTGTGTTTATCGAGGGTTGCTGGATGATAAATGACGTGCATAAAGTAGACGCCAATAAAATTATGTGAGCAAGGACGATGATGATTATTGTTGACATATTCCTTCTTTTCTATAGCCACCACCGCCGCCGTTGAAATATATAGCACCGATATAATTGACTAAAGACTGTTGATATACGAAGATGTAACAATGGTAGAGGGTTGAAGGCGAGATATATGAGTATTTGTCAATCATGAGAATTTATGAGAATCGTATGAGAATCGGTGAGAATCGTAAGAGAATTGATGAGAATCGGTGAGAATCGATGAGAATCGTATGAGAATGGGTGAGAATGGGTGAGAATAGGCGAGAAATAGTCTCTAGCGGCCTTTGTACAAGATATTAGGTAGTTGGGAGTAGACGGGAGGCCTCTGGCTGGACGAGTTAATAGACCACCACAACTTAGTAAACCTGCATGGTTGGATTGTGGATTGATAAAAAAGACACATGTCTCTGAAAAGATATGGTATCCTTTTAAAAGATCCGGTATCCTTCATGACGAGCTCAAAATTACAGGCGGCAGCCGACAAATAACTCCGCAGCCACACAAAGCAAGATGTTCCTCTCCTATAACTCGTTGAATAAATCATAAATCCATCAACTAGTGAAGACTGATAGATTTATACCAAATAGTATAGTATATAATAAAGCAATGGTTTCCTCCTATCAGCAGGGTGGGACAACCGCCTATCGTGGTAAGTAAGCAAAAAGATACATCGATCGGCAAAGCAATTGTTTTTTTGATAGGCCTTTATGTGCGGAGTGTACCATCAAGAGAGATATATTGTTATTGCAATGGTGCTCTATTGCAAAAACCCCTAATGTAGACGATCGGTCGTATAGCGTCGACGGTGATAGAGATATATAACTATTAGTTATATATCATGCATTCGCCCATCGGCACTTTTTAAGATTCGGGCCTAATCATCGGTGCATCTACACAACAATACATATGTTTTTGATGGGCCGGTTCCTCGACGGTGTACTATCGATTGCATTATAGATAAGCTGCACAGTTGTTGTTAGTGTCTTTTGACTCAACTATCAAGCGGCGGCGATCGGCGTCAGCTATTGCAATGCGTTCAATCACAAAAGTCTAACCATCTCTCTCTATTGCAAACTCTTAAATTCCTCCATCTCTACACAAACTTTAGATGAGGAATCGGAACCACTCTCCAATTCTACATACGAACAAATCAATGTAGAAAACAAATCATCATCATCATCATCGTCATCTTTATGGAAGAAGTTATCAATCACCGGCTGTGCCGTCGTTCTAGCCATCGTATCGTACACCACCTTCTCCTCACATCATACACCAATTAACTCAACTAATATTGATCTAGATAATGTCAATTTACTATCGAAACATTTAGATGGACAAGATTTAATGTCGGATCATGGTGCCAAGGCTGGAAAAGAGGGCGAGAGTAAGAAATTAACAAAGGCTGAGATGAATACGAAATTATTTGATGATCAGCGTGAGTTTTCTGTGTGTGTTCCCTCGGTCTTTTATTCTATGTCTATCTGGTAGATTGTCTAACCACCCCTCAATCTATACACCTACACACTATATACAACACACTCAACCAATACAACAGATCGATACATTCTACCCGATTACGATTCCAAATCACCAGTCTCCAACTTTCTCCCCGGCGTGGCCGGTGTATTCGGTAAACCAGTCTGGTCCTTCTACGTCAATCGAGGACAATGCATAGCCTCCTTTGGTTTAACCTCAAAGGACTTTCCATTATTAGAATTCTCATCAGCCAACAAGGCATATCAATTAACACCCTATGTTGGTTTCCGTACCTTTATTCAAGGAAGTAGGAGTGGCTCGAAAGGTAAAGAGAATGGTAATTCATTCTTAATTGAACCATTTTCACCGACTAATACAAAGATTGATGGGTTGGATGATTATGATACAAGTAAACCTGATCGGACAATGTATGTTGGTACGAATGAATTGGAAATTAAGGAAGTTGATACTGTACATGGAGTGACTACGTCAGTTACATACTTTGTTTTGCCCGAGGAAAACTTTGCAAGTTTAGTACGTAAAACTACCTTAACAAACTCTGGTACTGATACATTGACATTATCGGCATTGGATGGATTGGCAAAGTTGGAACCAACGGGTGGGAAGTTACAATGGGGACTTAAGAATATTGGTCGAACACTCGAGGGTTGGATGGGTGTCTATCATGGTGATGAGACATTAACTTTGCCATTTTATAGAATGAGTACTGAACCTAGTGATACTGCCTCTGTTAAGATTGAGGATGCTGGTCATTATTGTATTTCGTTTGTTGACGATGGCAAGAAGAATAAGTTGTTGCCGATTGTTTATGATACCGAGAAGGTATTCGGCTTCTCAACAACATTAGCCGAACCGAATGGATTGATTACCAGTTCGATTGATAAGATTGTTAAGAATCCACAATATGGTGATGCCAAGACTTCGAGTGCATTTGCGGCATTACAGAATGTTAAATTGGCACCGGGTGAGTCTGTTACCGTCACGTCATTCTATGGTGAGACTGATCATATTGAAAAGTTACCAAGTATTGCCAAGAAGATTAGTAAGAGTGGATATGCCGTGGATAAGTTGGAAAGAGCACGTGATTTAATGGATGAGTTAACATCAAGTGTTGAGACACATACTGCCAATCATCTATTCAATGGGGCGATTAAGCAGAACTATTTGGATAATAGTTTACGTGGAGGTATGCCATTAATACTTGGAGAGTTGGATTATGAAGCACGATCATCCAATGCCGATGAAGATGATCGATTGAAGGTATATCATGTATTTTCACGTATCCATGGTGATTTGGAACGTGATTATAATGATTTTAATATCGATCCAACGTACTTCTCTCAAGGACCCGGTAACTACCGTGATGTAGCCCAGAATCGACGTAATGATGTCGTCTTCAGTCCACGTATTGGTGCCTTTGTTGTGAAACAGTTCTTATCATTCATCCAAGCCGATGGGTATGAACCATTAACTGTCGAGGCTGTGGCATATCTTGTCGAAGACCCCTCCAAGGCCGCCCGTGTTGCTGGATTGATTTCTAATCCCAAGGATAAGTCCGCCGAGGTTGTTGGTAATATTATCGGCGGTGGTATCTTCCGTCCTGGACAATTGTTTACCTTGTTTGAACAGTTGAATGTCAACTTGACTGTTAGTAATCAACGTGCCATTGATGAGATTATGGCAATCTCGACTGAAACTCCCATGGCTGTTTACGGTTCAGGATATTGGGCTGATCATTGGGAGTATTACCTTGACTTGATTGAGGCATACACTTCCATCTATCCCGATGGTGAAGAGAGTCTCATGTATGATACCGAACTTCAATACTTCTTTTCAACTGCAAGTGTTAAGCCACGTAGTCAAAAGTATGTGTTAGATTATACCTTTGATGGTAAGTCGAAGCATGTACTACAGCTTGATGCTACCGACTTTGATGAGGCCAAGGTTAAGGAACAGGCCTCGTTCCGTAATCAAACGACTGGACTTGTTGCCAACGAGGCCAATTGGCAACGTACCGGTAAAGCAGGGAAGGGACGTGCCATGAAGAGTTCGGCACTTGCCAAGCTCTTCCTCCTTGGTGCTATCAAGTATGCCACTCGTGATGCCTACGGTATGGGAATTGAGTATGAGGGTGGCCGTCCTGGATGGAATGATGCCATGAACGGTTTGGCAGGGTAAGTTTTATATGTCGTGTGGTGTTTGTCTTTGTGTTGCTAGTTGTATCATCCAACTCCAACTAACATCACATTCCATCTACCCTTGTCAACTCAAACTCAATCCAAACCTACAGAATGGTCGGATCTGGAATGCCCGAGACATTTGAGTTGTCTGAACTTCTCAAGTATGTCCTTAGTGTCGTCACGAAGTACCAGCGTCCTATTGTCATCCCCTCCGAGCTTGGTGAGATGGTCGACTCAATCAACGATGCCCTTGACGAACTAGTCTCAAGTGGATACAAAGATGCCAAGGTTCTACCCACTGACGTGCCCAAGGAACTGTTCAAGTATTGGGACACTGTTGCCTCTGCTCGTGAGAACTACCGTAACGACGTCCAGTACTACTTCTCTGGCAACACCACCAAGATCTCGGCTGATGATGCAATCGAAATGCTCACCAACTGGTACGATCAAGTTCAGATCGGTGTCAAGAGGGCTATTAAGATTGGAAGTAAGGGCATTGATGATGATGGTAAGAGTGGTATTCCTCCATCATACTTCTCTTACAACATTACCGAATGGGTCAGGACGAAGAAAAAGAGTGCCAAGGGTCTACCTCTTGCCAATGCCAAGGCCATGTCTGTTGGTGTATTCCCCCTCTTCCTCGAAGGACCTACTCGTTACATGAAGCTCATCGTTGATGATGACGAGAAGATGGAGGACATGTACAACAAGGTCCTTAACTCTGGTCTTCGTGATGATAAGTTGAAAATGTACTTCCTCTCTGCCGATTTGACTGGACAGAGTTATGACATGGGCCGTATGATGGCCTTTGCTGCCGGGTGGCTTGAGAATCAATCCATCTGGATGCACATGAGTTACAAGTACTACCTCCAGCTTCTCCGTGGTAAGCTGTACGATCAGTTCTATTCCGAAATGAAGGGCGGTGGAATGTTACCATTCATGGACCCCGACGTCTACGGTCGTTCATTGTTGGAGTGTTCCTCCTTCATTGCCTCCTCTGCCTTCTCGGATCCCTCCGTCGCTGGACGTGGATTCCTAGCCCGTCTTAGTGGTTCTACTGCTGAATTCCTTAGTATGTGGAAGCTCATGTTCATGGGTCCTAATCCATTCGTCGTCAATGATGACGGTGAGGTTGAGATGCAGCTCATCCCTGCACTTCCTATTTGGTTGTTTGAGGATGCCGAAACTGGTGCAGAGGGTACTCGTGA
>Ga0075437_12174_pt1 | contig 34718 bp, 26 predicted proteins | sample MintriMetagenome_FD_74266 | JGI IMG/M metagenome (GOLD analysis project Ga0075437, IMG submission 74266) | Marine eukaryotic communities from Monterey Bay, USA to study complex ecological interactions - Minidiscus trioculatus and... | ecosystem: Environmental > Aquatic > Marine > Unclassified...
TAATAATAGCAAGCACATTGCAATATTAATTCTACCATCAACATTACTATTATTATTAAAAGAGGTATCAACATCAATACCAATAATATTAGTACTATGTTGTTTTTTAGTTATTTATTCATTTGATTTATGTAACTTTGGTCAAGGCACTGCCCCGCTAACTGGTTACAATGGAACACCCCTAAATTACAATCCTGGGAAGAAAGGAGGAAGTTACTATACACTATTAGCAATATGGATCTCTTGGTTATTATTATGTATTGTAATTGTTTATGATATATTATTTTTAAGTGGTGACTACTCGCAGTCTGCTGTTACTGTGGAAAAACAACAAGACAATAACGGTAGAGAAGAAGGAGAGTATACCGCCATATCATCAAACTCGAGTAGTTTGGCAGAGGTATCATTCCTATTACTAAAATGCAGTATGTACATACTACTATTATTCAATACATCAATTTGGAGTACATTACAATTCAAATCACTCAAAACTACCACTGCACCAAAAAATCTAATGTTAATGTTGGAACGAATGTTAGTATCTACTTTACCAATTGTTAGTTCAGTTATTATTGCTTACTTTGGTTATTTATTGTTTGGTAGTAATAACAACAGTAGTGGAAGTTATGGAAGTTTGGATAGTAAAGCAAAGTTAATACCATATTACTTTGTTATACATTTATTGTTTGGTATTTACTTGGTTGGATTATTGCCTTCTTCTTCAATCATAATTAGTCGCAATGATACAAAAGATGGACAGCAATTACAATTGGATGATTATGATGAATCAAAAAAGAAGAAAAAGACTCAACAACAACAAAGCAATTATATAATTCAAAGTGAAGGACGATATTTATCCTACCTGTTAGTATTCTTGCCACCATTGATACACTATGCATTATATCATCAACGATTATCATTTACTGATGATTCAATATATGATTTCATATTGGTTATGACTATACCATATCTATTACATTATTTAATAGTATCAAAGGGATTAATTAATGATTATTGGAAGTTATCATTGCCAACTTTCTTACAACCAACATCTAACACTCCAACAAGTTCAGGATATGGCATACCATTAACATCACTAATAATAATATCTTCAATAACAATCCTAACATTCCAATATCAATACATTGTACCAATATGTATACACATTTCATACATTATTAATGATCATAATACTATAATTAGTATATTCAAATGTAACTTTTGGTTAAGTGTTGGTAGTACATTTAGTTATATTAGTTATTGGTTCTATCGTCGTACTAATACTACAACGAATGAATATCTACTTGGTGAATATCACGAGGATACCTTCCAATTATTATTGGCACTAACATCTATATTCTATTCACTTAGTGTGAATCCAAAGTTACAATATTTACCAGGACCAATGTTATTAGTTGAAAGTGTTGCGTTATGGATTATAACGAAACAATTACGATATGCAATATTAACATGCTTTGTTATATTTACTTTTGGTACCGTTGTTATTATTTATCGATTAACGTTTTTAACGGAATATGTTACTTTATTACCCGGTAGTAGTAATGGAATAGTAGTATTGAAGAAATTTGCAGATATAGGATTGTATTGTGGTATGTACCTGGTATTAATAATTGGATTGATATATAGAGCACCGGGCGGGTATGCATCCAAAGTTATGAAACAATATGATGTTATTGGTATATGCTTAGCAACATATAGTTTACTATTGGTAATTATGGAATATGCACTATTGAATAAACCAATGCCATTATATTCAAGAGATTCCTATGAAATTGGACGAGTGAGTGTGTATACATCAAACTTAGTTTATGTTACTGGATTATTAATGCTGGGTATCACTTCGCATGTAAAGCGACAGAAACTTGTCAAGGATGGTAGTACGATTGTTACTGTATCGATATCTCTTGGTAAAATGCTTGCAGTACTTATCAACGAATCATCAAGTAGCTCGTCATCACTTGCATTACTCTACCTCCGTTGGAGTATAGCATCATTATTAATAACGATCATTTGTTTTCCATACTTGTTAGAACCAGTACATACCAAAATATCATCAACGAGGCGTAAGAGCATGGATGCAAGTGCCAAGCCTAGTACATTAATGAATGGATTACCAACAAAGGATCATGCATCCTTAATTGTAGTTATATACTGTGCAATATTGCTACCAAGTGTAATTATATCTTCTGTCAAGTGGGTTATTGAACCATTAGTTGGTCTATTAACAGGAGACGGAAGTGACGAGGAATATCAACAACCCAAGTTACTAGAGATTATTGGTTACTCGGCATCACTTTGGGGTGTATCAGTTTTGTCAATGATTAATCACTTCTTACCCGATGGTGGGGGCGAGGTATGGCGTAAAGTATCGGCGTTAACGTTTATATTGGGATTGTTTGTATCATTTGCTTCGACGGCTTTCCCAAGTGCTACGACGTCGTCACTCGATACCTTTCAATCAATCTCAAGTTTGGATGTAGATGAAGATGATACAGCCACGGGTGGATGGGGATTAGTTTCTGCATTCCTGGCAATCCTTCTGGCCATGTTGGGGCCACTCGAATTAAAAGAGATTAAAGACTCGTCAGGCAGAAGGGACACACGCCACTTACTCCGATTGATGATCTTTGGTCTCATGTTTGGATGTGGTATATCATGGTTTATTACCCGACAGACTATGAGCAATGATATATTCATACCGATATTTGTTACAACATTCTCTTGTATGGCAATGAGTTGTCTTGGTACAGTTGCGTCGATTATGGGATACTTTTTAGAGTGTTCTGAATTTTCTGAGGTGGAACAGATTGCCAATATCTGGGCTGGAGTTGCCTTTCCTGTCTTCTTTGTCATTTCAAGTGTTTCATTGTCAGCACATGCACGTCCCTTTGGTATTGGTGGTTGGGCATCCACTTATCTATCAGTGTGTGGTCTACTTGCTGGAGCCTTTTGTATAATGGTTCGCTTGAGGAAAGAGAAGAACTCAACAACTCGAGGATATGGCAATATGAGTTGTGTCATTTCATGGTTATGTGCAATCATTGTAGTGTATGGTAGGTATGGTGTGGCTGGTGTTGGAGTAGTTGGTACTACATCTGTCGCTGGAATTCCGGCATCAGTTTTAGGTACAATACTATGCTCTCCAATACTTCTTCTGTTGGAAGGGGAAGGTATAAGTGGAGGAAAGACGACATACCAAGTAACATCGACCAAGTCAAAGAAGAGTAAAGGACTTGTTCTGTCCAGTCTATCAAAATCAAATTGGTATGTGCCACTCTTGGCTGGAACATTAGCAGTGTTTACACTCTCAACGTGTTATGCTATATTCCTTCGAGGGTTTGGATTGTCGAAATTTAGTTTGCTCTTTGGAACAGATGATCAAAAGATCAACCCTCTCCTATTCGGACACGGAGTCAGAGGGTTAGATAAGATTGAGAGGATGGCAAAGAATAGTATTGTCCACACAAGAAGAAGTACAAGCAGATCAGCAGCAGCTCTTCAAAGTAGTGGTATTTGGACTTCTACAAGTATAACTGGACCCGTGATGCATATTATAGGACTTTGTTGCACACTGCCAAGTCTTCAGACATTGATTCGCTCATGGCAAGGCAAGAAAGAAGTGAACAAAAACACTTCATTAATGTTGCCACTTAATGTATTTGCAGTGATACTTGGTCAGGGTATTCCTAGCTTGATTGCTATGTCCATTATTAGCTTAGGATCACTTTTGTTGGGTGGTGGTAATACAGTTTAACGAAGTTAGTTATGATTAGAGTCAACATATATGTTATATTGCCTTACCTTACAGTCGACGATTGAGAATAGACAGTGCCTCTTCTAACGCCAAATCGTTAAACCCCTTTGCCTCCAACATATTACCCGCTTCGTCGATCAATCTCTGGTCTTCATAGAAATCATCCACATCCAATCTACTATTGCTCGGCTCATTCATCTCACCCGATTCGTCGACTGTTCGTCCAAATAGATTTCGAATAGGTGAATCTGCATCAACTAATGAGCGGAAAGTCTCTCGAAGAGATTGTATTTGCGATGATTCTAATGACATGAGTCGAGCAGATGTTACTACCCTCTCCATAGGTCCGGGCTGTTGGTCGGGTTGTCTTGTATTGAATAGACGATTGAATGCCTTAACATCGTGCTGGAACTGTTGAGCGCCGCTTTGGTAGATCTCCGGGCACATTCCTTGTGGATCGAGTGCAATGTCTAGGAGCTTTTGCCCAATCGCATATTTGATTGCATCGTGTATAGACTGACAACCATGATACAGCATTATACTTGGCTCAACTTCACCGCTGGTACTGCTATCGTCCACTTGAAACATACTACCAACTTTAACCTTTACTTCATTACAAGCCTTGATACTCACTGACACCACATGCATTGAATCGTTAAGGTCAGGACTTAAGGCTAATATCTTGCTCCCATTACTTGTATCCTTATTTCTCTGACCTCTTCTTTCCGGCCCAGAGAGTGGCAATTCTGGTAAATCGGGAAGAGGATCCGAGAGTAGGAATGGCGCTCTCATCATATAAGTTGCAAGCTTGGCACGCTCCATGATTATAGTCTCAACAAGAGCCGACGTGTAGTCATCGACCATTGCCTTACAAAGATGTTGCATTGACACGCCAACTTTTTCCAATATGTTATTATCGTCTAAGGTATCGGTCGACGACGAAGATGGTTGTAAGAGCAGCTGAGAAGCAAGATGTGTACCTGTAATCAACGCCGACCATTCCATTGTATTGCACGTTAACAGTTTGTCAGAGGGTAGATTGGTAGTTGATCGTAATACATTTACACTTGGTACTCCTGTTGATGTTGAGGATGATGTACTTGGAGGACGAGCAAGTAATTGCTTACGTAAATGTGTTGCCTCGGCATGTACCAAGTCTAAATATACCGAGCATGCTTGTGCGATCACGTTGCCAATGTACATTTGACGTGAATGATTACTCATAAACATGTTTGATTTACTCCTTGCAGAATGTAGTAGGGCAATAAATAATTCTGATATGGGCGGGTATAGTCGATCAACTGAACTGCTATCACCCTCTTCTTCTTTATCAACGATATCCATAGAAGACGTGAATATGTCCTCATCATTTTGGTATGAAGCAAGGGAAGATGAGCCACACTCATGCAATGTGGCAATGATACCATCTCGTTCTTCATCCAACCACCACCGGAATAGACTCTCATTCGATGATAAGAAAGTATCAAGCATTCGTATTGGTAAAAAACTCATATTAACTCCGCTATATCCCACCCCAGTGTCCTTCATCTTATCTTCCATAAATGTATCAAACAAGAACAATTGCTCAATACCCTTCAAGACTATACTCCTATCTTGGCATTCAGATCCGACAACATCCGGATGTTGGAAGAATGATTTAGATCGGATTACATGTCTTGCCATTCTTGATGTTTCACGGAGAAAGTATGTTGTGGAATGAGAGTAGTATTGGTCTTTAAGTTGTTGTATTATCTCATGTGCCTTTGTAGGAGTTTGTTGGTTGTCATCCATATCATCAACAGTATCAGTAGTAGATAGTAATAAAATACGTTGAATCAATGTATTCACAACAGTATCAATCAACGGCTGTACTCCATCTTCCATAACGAATGATAGTACACCATGATTATCAATCACTTCTCTTAAATATCTAAAAGTCCACTCAGGCAAGCGTTCAATCTTAGACTGCTGCTGTTGTTGAGCATTCCCTGCTTGAGGCTGCTGCCCTGATGATGATGACATTATACCAGTCTCTTCATTCAAGAATAAGAACTTAATCCGATTGGCAATAGGCTTGCATAATTCATCAACTATATCTAACCTCCAGGTTGTTGGTAGTTCAACTCTCTGCTGCCCCTGAGTATCAGATTGAAGATGCATAATAATATCATGTACAATCTGTAACTCAACTAAACATTTTCCACTACCATTTAAGCTTGAACCTGATGTAACTAATGCTTCATTAATAACTGTAGACGATTGTTCAGTAGATGGATATTCCGATGATGATGATTTATATAATTGAGCTGCAAAGATTTGTGCCTTTGTACGTGTTGTATTGTATAAGTTTGTATACCACTTTAATGTTTCATTGTATAGTTTTGTAGATTTTCTTCCTTCATTATTGAGTTGTTGATGGTTATAAGAGTGCTGTATTAGTAATAATCCCAATGCGGTACACATTTCTGTGGCCTTTATCAACTCTTCTACATCACTGCCATCACTTTGGTTACTACCATTTGCAACATTACTACTACTCATAAACTCAATTAATGATTGGTTTAATGTGATGTATTCCATATCATCTTTAGCTTTCAGTGCACGTTGATATAACTGTTGAGTTGGTGTTAAACTCTCAGTATTATTGGAAGACGATGACTCGACAGTATTCTGTTGTTGATGCTGCTTTTGTAAATTTTCAAGACGATTCTTTGCAGATGATAGTTCTGCCTCGATATTATATTGAAGAGATGACATTCTTGTATATGCCTGTTGTAGATTGGTTATTAGTATGATACCAATATTATTATTGAAGTATATGAGAAGTCGTCACTTTGTTTTCTATTGCAACTGTACTGTTTGTCTTTACCTTTTTTCGCATACGTAGTTGATTCATACTACCAATAAATGGTCATTAAAATTGAATTAGTGGAGTTGGATTGTAGCTCATTGACCCCTCTATTAGTAGCATCTATCATTGAATACAATAACACGCGGATCGGATCGATCATGAATGTTGTAGAATGTTGGCGACTGGCGGGCGGCGGGCGGCGGGCCGCGGGCATACTCATGCTCACGCATACTAAGCTACAAAGAGGATACCAAAATTCAACTCTCATAATTTCTTATTGCTGACCTTGCTTTCCCTACATATTACATAGCTACTAACCAACCGGAAAGGTTCGAGAAGCCGTGTTGCGACTGTATGTGGTGATGATGATAATAATAATAATATAATGGCGATAGTACTACCTGTGGCTTGTACCATTCGAGACAATATGAAGAAAACGTACATAGGACACTACATCGGTATATCAAAATTTTAGTAATCAAACAGCGATCTATGTTGATATGATTAGTCGATTTGCTAATAATAATATAAACATCATCCGAGTGGTTATTACTGCTTGTTTGATTGTGGTGTGCTTCATCAGAGATGCAGCAAGAACGAGGTCATACAGCAATACAAGAGAGTTGAAATGTCATACTCCTTCCATATGCCGTCAATTAGAAAACATTTTTTTTACTACTGATGCACCTACATTATGGAACACATATTCAAAGGAAATAATAGATGCATCTGTGAGCAATGCAACAACCTGGTACCAAGATCAACAGAATAACAATGTCAAGTTTAAACATTGGTTGGATACATTATTTGAAATGCATTACAAGACTGATGACATGTTAAAATCTTCTATCAGGTCTCCTAATTTGGATGCTACATTGAAAGTTTTAGACATAATTTCAAGCCGTGTCAAGTATTTAGATCAAGGGAAGAAAGGGAAGCCTTCACCTTCACTACACATTTTAGTAACTGGGGGCTCACTAACTTCAGGAATGGCATGTGGTACTAATCATGTCGGTTTACCACAGCCTGGCTGGATGAATGAATATAGAATATGCGCGTGGCCATCAAGATTAGAGGCCTTGTTTAACCAAGTTCTATTCCAGGGAAAGGAAGTAGTGAAGGTATCCAATCTTGCTGTTGGGGGCGCAAATAGTGAGGTTGGAAAAACTCTATTGGAATACCAGTTGTTTGCCGATAACATACGAGAACAACTTCCCCATATTGTCATATGGGCCGTAAGTATGAAGTTTACTCATTCAATTATGTTATGTTGCACACAAGAGATCTTACACTCGTTCATTTTCTTAATTCAAAGCATGCTGCAAATGATGTACAAGAAGCTGACAAAGTGCAGGTGTATGAGGAGCACTTTCCGGGGTATGTTCGTGCCGCCCAAAATCTTCAAAGATGTGATAAGGTTCTACCATTAGTGGTAATGGTAGAGGAATTTCATGGGGTACACCATGGAGAAAATAATGTCAGTGATTTGTCACCCATGATCCACAACACCACAGAACGGTTTGGCTTGATGGATATAAGTCATTCTAACGTTATAAGGCAGAAAGTGATAGAAAACTTAGACAAACCTCACATATTAAACACGATCACTGCCGGTGATGGTCAAAGTATACACCCAGCAATGGTAAGACGATGTTTATCATGATTTAATGATTTGGAACAAGTTCTGTATACTCATATAAAATGGCTTAGGGATCGCATATCGGTACAGCATGGACAGTGTTTTACAATTTTCTCCTTGCTTTTACAGAAACATGTGACCGTGTCAAAAATAGACCTTATGTGAATAGAGGCCCAAAAGAATCCAGCCAACAAGAATACACAAACCATACTAGTAGTGAAGTTTGTCAAGATATAAAATACACAGAAAACAACACCGTCATTAATGAGCCACCGTGTTCATATGCCTTCATGGTGAACAGGATGTCATCCGTCACTAATGCCGTAGATGTTGATAGAAAAATGAATGAAGTATTAGTTACCAATGTTGGGTGGAAAGCAGAAGGGAACCCTGTAAAACAACCAAGGGCTGGATGGTATGCAAAAGAAGCTGATGCTCACTTTGTAGTAAAAATTGATGCCACCCATGACATTAAGTTTGTCACAGTAATGATAATGAAGAGTTATGGGCCAAATTTTGTAAATACAAGGCTTGAAGTTGACTTTCAAATGCAATCAGGTGTGAATGTAACACATAATATTACGGGATACCACGAAACAAAAACCAGCATACACGTACCACAAAAGTTTGAATTGCCCAATGCTGGCATCACCAGAGGAGAAAGCCTATTAGTAGAATTCAGACTTGTAAGTGGTTCTTACTTCAAAATTGCCGGCCTTGCATTCTGTAGATTCTAAAGTCAAGTCAGGCAAAACAAATATCATAAGTCATAGTCATAAGTGTCTCTGTTTGGTGTACTTGTGTATGAGATGTGTTTATGTCAAGGATACTATGTCTCTAGTTTTAGCCTATATGTGGATATGAGCATATCAAATGAATGTTACCACACTGATCCGTTTAAGAGCATACCTAACATTAACTATCTGGTTGCCTTGCTTGCTGGAGAGACTATGCACAACGACGCACGCAACACCTCTCTATCGTTTGAGGCGGTATCGTAAGAAATATAACTATTTACGGAACAACCTTGCAACTTACTCTCATAATTGACAACTTATTATCTACCAACCAAATATCACAAGAAAGATATGACGGCAATATCTACCGCAAAGGAGTATACACCCAAACTCCAAAAGCGTACACTTAAGGGCCATAAAAAGGCAGTTCTATGCCTAGCTCATTCATCTGAGCGTCTTTCATACTACAATAATAATAATACAAATTCATCATCAACCAATCAAAATCCAAACTTATTATTAAGTGGATCAGAGGATGGTACTGCTAGATTATGGGATTTACGTACCCGTAAAACATCGATATGTATGGAATTGCCACGTATTAATGCCGTAGATCGGAATGAGGTTGTCTCAGGAAAGTCCGCTAAGTTAGTATTGTTTTATTGATATGAAATCTTATGTGTGTTTAATATGAAGTCTTGTGGTGATTTGGATACAAATTTGGCCTTCATTTGGCATTATTTGATCGCCTTCATACCGCATACACTAACAGAAGTTACTATCATCTCTCTCTTCATAAATCGTGAAACGCTCATCTTCCAGTTGCTTTCCATCCATCTATTAATGAATCACAAAAATTAGAAGCGGATGGTGATAATAACACCAACACCAACTCATGGTCAATAAACAATAATGATTGTACAGTATACGCATCAACATCCAATAAAGTATATGGATATGATTTACGTCATCACTCCACGGCTGTATCAAATCCATCTTCCGTAATTAAACACCTCAGACCACACTTTGATCTTACTAATAACTTTCAATGTACTGATGAAATTAATCAATTATCATTCTCCTATCCAAAACAAACTGGTAATAACAGTAGTAGAAGTAGTAACAGTAGTAACAGTATTGGAAAGTATTACATATCAGCAGCAGATGATAGTGGTGAAGTACATACCATTGAAAGTTTAAATCATCGATATGAATATGAATGGGAACGTAAACCACAGAAGAATAAACCTACAAAGATATTAACACATGCAGAACCGGACAGTATGGGTATTACATCCAGTGCTATATTCCAACCAAGATCAAATAATGAAACATATATAGCCACTGCCGGTACTGATTGTACTGTGAAATTATTTGATATTAATAAACCCAATAAGGCAACATGTTCAATTCCAATTAAATTAGCTGAAACTGCCAATACTGCTCAGCTATGCAATCCACCATATGTACAAACATTATCATGGAGTGCATCGGGACGGTTACTAACCGCAGGATGTGGTGATGGGTCATGTATTATATTCCGTGCCGAGGGACGTCGGTTAGTTGAAATTGGTAGATTGGGATGTGATGTCTTCGAGGGACATAATGGGAGTGTTGCATCTGTTTGTTTTCCTAATTTTGGTATATGTGAACATCAGGGTGGAGAGTTATATTCAGGTATACCAGCCAAGGTTCGTAAGAGTGGAGAGGTTGAAGATCGATTAATGGTATCGGCGGGGAATGATGGTCATATTATCTTTTGGGACTTGGGCGCTAATATGGTGGGAGATGCTCCGCTTGACCCTGCGTTGTATCTAGACAAATGTTTATCAACGTCAACTGCAAAGCTTAATGCAGAAGATGAGAAGCTTGGTGCAGAAGATGAGGAAACTGTGAAAAAGATATTGGAGGGCTTAAACATCTCTCCCACTCAAGATTTAAGCTCTCCTACTCGAGATGAGGAAGAAAGTAAGGAGGAGAAGAAGATAGAAAACGAAGACGATGATTTGTCCCCAAGTCCTCCAAGAGTATTATTTAAGATTGGACACCGTTATAAAACAAATTGGATGACATGCAACCGTGCATCGGACACCATACTGCCCAATTCATTGTTTGTCGCGGATACTACAAGGAATATCTCAGTTTATACTTTACCACTGTAAATATAACCTCAGATATAAAATAAATAGACAGAGGTAAATAAAAGTAGATTGCAATATATAAATGTGATTTATTTATGTTCTTCCCGTCTACTTCCTTTTGTCCATGATTAACTATCCCCTGCCCAACATCTAACCATAACTATCCTTCAAAGTTTGATATTTTAGTTTGTCGCAAACTAAATCCATACATATTGTATCTCAGCATACCATCCACACTAATATATCAGCATACTATCCACACTTTTTATAAACCTGCAATACCAATACCATCCCCACCACCTGGACGATGGAGATGATTGTAACATACATATGTGTTAGTATGTGTGATTTGCAAAGGTGTCAAATATTGGAAAATTAAGTTCAAATGAAGTGACCAAATCACCGAGTCTTCATATTAAGCACACCAAAACACACAACCATGACACAACTAAAAAATACCAATGTGACTTACCAACATCCATGCCCGCATCATATTCCACATCATCCAATACCTTCTTAACCTTTTTCTTCTTCTTCTTATCACTAGTACTACTGCTCTTCTCTCTTTTTGGACTCTTACTACTAGCCTTTCTTTTTTCCATGGCCTTGTATTCTTTTTTGGCTCGTTCTTCATCAAATATACCATATTGTAAACACCATTCCCTTGCCATTTCCGACTCTGGACGTTGTTTGAGAAGTGTTTCGTAAAACACTCTGTCTCCATTACCAGGTGTCTAATAACAGTAGGTGTTGTTAGAGCAGCATCATGATGAGATAAAATTGTAAAAAAGAAACAATAATACTCCCTACTACTTACCGGAGTTGGATGTTTCTGTCCCGGCTTGCCTATGAATGCTTCATCGTCTGACATTATTATTGTGGGTGTACCTTGTCAAAAAAGTGTGATGTGTTTTTTATCCTTGTGTGTACTCAAAAGTTTAGATTCAGTGAGATATAAATCAGGGGAGGTATAGATGACAACAAACAATATCAGAGTGTATTATTTGCAATGTATTGAGTTAGAAGAGGCGTAACAATAGCCAGCTAATAAATTATACAATTAGCAGGAAAACGGAAGTGGCGATCAAACGACATCTACACTCTCATAAAATTTGCTACAAATATCTTCTACTGAACTACTTTATCATAATACTAACCATGGAGACAGCAGGCACCAAACGTAAAGCCACCGATAAGAAGAAGGGTGGTAAAGGAGGGTATGCGGTGCCGTGGGTGGAGAAATATCGTCCACGTGTACTTGACGACGTCGTAGGAAATGAGGATACACTCGTTAGGTTAAGGGCTATTGCTGAGGATGGTAATATGCCAAACTTGATATTGTGTGGTCCTCCTGGTACGGGAAAGGTATGTTATATATGTTGTTTGTTAATTGTTTGATTAAATATGACTTCATGATATATGCTATGTGGTATTGCTTGTTGTCATAAAAGTTATGAGCTAACAATTTTCATGTTTGTGGTGTACCATCTTTCACTTATTAATATAGACCACAAGTGTTCATGCATTGGCAAGGCAGTTACTTGGTTCTGCATATTCCAATGGTGTATTGGAATTAAATGCCTCAGATTCGAGGGGTATTGATGTAAGTTTTTGTGTTTGTATATACTTTACTAAGAAATTTTGGTGCACATCTTATGCTCATAAATTACACCTGTCATTGCTCAACGTGTTATATTTAGGTTGTTAGGAATAAGATTAAGGGATTTGCAATGAACAAAGTTAATTTACCAATGGGGAGGTGAGTGATGATTAGTTATTGCGTTTTAGCATGGAGTTTTAGAAGAGGGTATATGAATTGAATTGAATTGAAAAACTAATGTTTATTGGTTTCTCATATATTATCAGACACAAAATTATCATCCTTGATGAGGCAGATTCCATGACAAGTTCCGCTCAACAGGCTCTCCGTCGTACTATGGAGATATACTCCAATACTACCCGATTTGCATTGGCATGTAACATCTCAACTAAAATCATTGAACCAATCCAATCAAGGGCAGCCATCCTCCGTTACAGCCGATTACCCGATGAACAAATCTTGAACCGATTACGGTATGTTTGTGAGGCAGAGGAGGTTAGTTATACCAATGATGGATTGGAGGCTATTATCTTCACAGCCGAGGGTGATATGCGTAACGCATTGAATAATCTACAGGCTACTGTTAGTGGATTCGACTTGGTTAACCAAACAAATGTATTCAAGGTATGTGACCAACCCCATCCGACAACTGTTCGGAAGATATTGGATAGTTGTATCAAGGGAGATACTGCCACGGCAGTTAAGGAGGTTGATGCATTATATAAAACGGGATATAGTTGTAGTGATATTATTGGAACAGTATTCAAGGTTGCCAAGAGTTATGATATGCCCGAGGCATTGAAGTTGGAATACTTACGGGAGATTGGATTTACTCATATGCGTATTGCTGATGGAGTGGGAACATTACTTCAACTATTAGGCTTGACGGCACGACTTTGCCAGATGGTGGAGGTATCGGGAGGAGGTGACTAAGAGATTAGTACTAATTAGATGTCCAAAAGTGACTGTATTTGCTAGATTTAGACTGTCTAAACCTTCGAGACATCTTCTTTACACCTTTTTTTCAAACCTGTTTACCGATTATCAAACTACATACTGAGTAGATATCGTATTCCCCGACCCATCACAACTCCCCACGAAGTGAGAACTTACATCCTACCAAACCTTCATGCTATCAAGCCACAGCTCAAACTCCGACTTGGGTACACACCTGCCCTTCTTGCAACGAACTCCTGGTCCACATTCCTTACCCTGAGATTGTAGGTATGCCAATGAAATATTAGAACATACATAAAAAATTCATGTTGGACGACGACAAAAAGATACATAAATATAAAACCTACCCTGTTACACCTTTGTCCGCCATCACCATTGCCATCGTCATTGCCATCATCATTGTCAAAATCATTTCCATCATCATTGTCAAAATCATTTCCATCATCACCATCATTGTCCCAGTCATTATCATCATCGGTTCCATCATCATTGCCATAGTCATTATCATAGTCATATTCAACTAACTCATTGGACTCATCGACCACTTGACCTCGTAAGGAACCCGTCTCGGCGGACTATATATCAATAAGCACAAACATCATAGATGGGTAGAGAGTGGAGGGCGATAGAGGACAGAAGGAGACATTAGTACGAGACAAGATATCATTGTATCAATTATCAATTATCATTGAAATCACGGTTACGACTCACAGCAACACCAGGCACTGCATTGAGCAGTACCAAAGCAATAGAGGCAAAGAGTTGAAGTTTCATGGTTAAGAGGCGTTGAATATCAGGAGCACTATATTGATTAATGAGCTCTTAATTGCAATAGGGTAGGAGAGCATCAGTCAAAAAATATCTTTGAGACAACTTTTGATGAAGGACGCTTGTCGAACATGCACCATGAACGCTGAAATAGAATCATATTGGTGTAGAAAGTACGAATAAAATTGTTACAATACATCCTAAATCTGGAGTTACTGATATATAGACTTCTTATATTAACTCGAGAAGAAGGATACGGTATCCTTTTCTTGCAACATCATCAGTGATTTGATGCCAAGCAACGTCTGCGATCGCCCATAACTACTCATCATGATGAACAGCAATTGGTAATGCCACAACTCGTTGCAACAACGTACAATACCATAGGGTAAGAGCTGCCTACTAATCTATTTATTGCAATATCCCCAACACAAATTCAGATAGATTCATTTTACTTTGCAACAACATACATCTAACATGAGCTATCAACATCAACATCACACTACCACAACACAACAACCACTAGCACTATCACGAAGTAAAGGAAGCAATACATCCACAACATCAACATCAAGTATATCAGTAATAGTAGGTAAAACATTCGAAGCCACCACACATCCAACAAACGGTACACAACAAATTATCGAGGTTACAAAGTATAAACGTTTATCAGACGGTTATATATATAAAGAAACTAAATTACGTAGTTTAGAGGAAGTTTTATCGTATGATAATGATGACGATAGTAGTAATGTAGTAGAGGAACGAGTTAGAGAAAGTAGTAGAGATGATGATGTGGAGAATGTAGGACATCATCATCGTCGTGTTAGTAGCGGCGCTGTAACTGCTCGTATTCATAATATGAAGAGTCAAGTAGCTGATCCACCTGCTGCTAACAACGGCAGTATAATTATGAGAAACCTTGGTCCGCAGCATCCACTACGACAAATTACTAATCAGCAACAACAGCCGTGTCCACCGTCATCCATCTCACCACAACGTCATAATCCAATGAAACCTAACAACAAGGGAGGACAACAATCCATGTATCCAGAACAAGAAGTAGTATCAACATTCTCTTCATCCTATTCGAGTAATACATTAGGTGAGGAGCAATCAGTTATTACCGAAGAGCATGAAGTCTTCCCCGCTGCCTTTCCTCAACCACAACAACGGCAGCAGCAAGGAGAAAGGAGTTATCGTCAGCAGAATCAAGGTAAACTAAGCAAAGGTGGATATGGACAAAATGGTCGTGATAATAATGAAGGTCGAGGACACTACTTTGATAATGAAGAGAGTGAATCATATGTCGAAGAATATACATATGAGAATGATGCTAAAGAGTATGATGCACAAGCTTGGCAACATCAACAGCAATTACAACAACAAGAGCAAGGAGGAAGGGATAATGTAGAAGGATGGAATCCATTTGGTACAGACAATTCCATTGCTGATGATTCTATCCAGTTGGATAATCGATTGCCTCCCAAACAACAAAAGGGCAACAATAAGTCAACTAGTAAAAAGTTGAGTGTTAGTACCTTCTTTAATAGTGGTAATCAATATGACGAAGAAGAAGATAATAGTCCAATTGATTTAAAGAACGACAACGAAGAAGATACACCGAATAGTAGTGGCGGCGGTGGTATTATGTTCAGTAGATCAAAGTTAAACAACAAGTTGATGAATTGCAATTGTAGGAATATATCAATCTGTGCAATGCTACTAGTAGTTGTTGGTATAGTCGTTACAATTGGATTATTAGTACCATCCATTAAGAAGAACCAATCTCCTTCAAACCTTGAAGAAGAAGTTGATAAAGAACCGTCATGTATCGACTTGGGTAATATTGATTTACAAATTGTTATTAGCTCGACAGATTCGAATGTTGAGGATGTTAACTCTTGGTCACTTGTTCGTGCTAATGAGAATGGTACTGTTGCCACTATCAATTCGTTGGATGATCTTCCCGAAGTCACAAATGAAGAAGAGGATGTAAAGGGAGGACAGCAGTATACATACAAGAACTGTGTCGAGCCAGGTTTGTATACTTTTACTATATCAGATTCGGCAGGGAATGGATTGGGCGGTGGTGAGTTAAATGAAGATGATAGCGAAAAAGAAGGAGGAGGACCAAGTAGTGGATATTACATTACTGCCAATGATGTTACTTTAGGTGTTAGTTCATTCTTCTTCCATGAGGAGAAGATGACATTTACTTTGCCATTTGATGCCGAGGAGGTTGAAGATACCTCTGATGAAACTGCTGACGAGGAAGAGATGGATACAGTATGCACAGACGACTTCTTCCTAGCTATTAAGACGGATGGTAAGCCAAGTGAAAGTACATGGAATGTAATTGATAATGATACTCAAGAGGAGGTACTATCAGGAGGACCGTACGAGATGGAGTGGACAGTCTATACGCATCGTGCATGTCTACCCAATGGTCATTATACATTTAATATGTTCGATGAAGGTGAAGATGGAGTATGTTGTGATGGTGGTAAAGGTTTCTTTGTATTGCAGAAGGATGGAAAAACGATTGTGAATTCGAATGGAGAGTTTGGTAGTGTCAAGTCTGTGGATTTTGTGTTGGGTAGTGAAGAGGTATGATGATGTTTTCAGTGGTAGTGAGTATGAATATACATGTAACAATAGTAAATTGAGTATTGATGTTTAATCTTTTATGTAGATGATTCTTCCCAGCCACCCCATCTACATACTTTATTTCAATTTGTAGGTACATATCCGTCAAAAACAAACAACACACGTCCATGACTGTGAGAACTGTCTCAGCTAAAATCAAAAGATATGAAAAGAGATCACATACTAATAAACACTAACAAATTGCCATAATTCATTGCAATTAACACAAAAGCAGTTATATAATCAGTATTATGAAGTCTACTATCAAAGTAACCATCCTAGCATTGATCGGTGCAGCATCCAGCGTCTCCGGTCATGAACTACGCGGCGCTGTCAAGGTAAGAGTCAAGAGTAGATTGTGTCATTTATCATTCGTTTGACTATGTATGATGTATGATGAGAAGGAGTATCTTGTGCTCACCTTTCGTTGTACACATCCAACTCCAACACTCTTTAGGCCACTGACGATACAGCTGTTTTCTTCCCCAAGGGAGAGATGATTGCTGAATCCGAAGACGAAGACGAAGCCTTCTATGACGATGACTTTACTGGTCGAGGACGTGGTAGGGCCAGGGGCCGCGGGAGATGGAGGGATGGAATTAGGAGGACTGACCACGGCCGACCTTATTGGAAGAGAAGTAGCGCTAGAGGATCAGGAGGGTGGAAGAGAAGTGCTTCGGCCAAGCGTCAGGGTCGCCGTGACGCACGCCGTCGCGACCGTGATCGTCGTTTCCGTTGCCGCAGATGCGACATCGAGGAGTTTATGGATAAGCATGGTCTCGAGAAAGAAGATGCCACACTTCTTGCCGACTTCTATCAGAAGTTTGGTGAGGATGAAGTTGACTTCATCACTGACTTCCTCAATGAGAGTGATTCGGAGGACTACTCCTACAATTAAGCAAGGTTTTTATTTATACATGAGTTGAATACTAGGTGGCAAGTAATGTAGTTCGAATATTGACTCGAGAGGTAGTTGGAGCAGCTGTGTCGGTGTGTTCAAGATTGTATTAGTTCTCTAGTATTAATCTGATTAGTAGATACTTTCCTTTACTACTATTGTATCTTAGTCACAATTCCACTTTGTACAAACATCTCGTACTGCTTCTTGTAGTATTGTCTTGCGTCTAATAAGATCATCTTGAACCGATATCCAAGTTGAGCTTTTGCTTCTGACGATGTGCTTGACAAAAGATCCTTCATGAAATCTAAAATGATATGTGTATATTGCATTGACTATTGTTTTCCTTTTCTCTTCGCCGTACTCTTTTAAGATGTCATGTAACTCGGCTTGATCTGATGGGATGAGATTCTTCTTTCCTATTCTTATAATAAGTCTTCTATACCATTCAGTATACACTTCTTCTATCCTTTCGTGTTTCAAGTTCCAGAGCGTCACTCCATTATTGATCTCCCAAGTATGTGGACTGTCTTTTTCATGATTTCTACATGCAGTAAGCAACATAGACTCTGGCATAAGATCAAGTACATCCTTATGCATATCAACTATTACTGCATCACTATCTAATATCAATAAAACATCATATACTTTTGCATCTATAGTTTTTCTTAATACTGATAGTTTGTTATATGCCGATATACCAACTTGATTCGAGTTGAAAGCTGTACCTTTCATTAATAAGTAATCATAATTCCATTTCTTTGCATATGCTTTGTTTGCTCTTTGTGTAATGTTTGTAAATTCCAAGTATGCCGCATCCAACCCTGTATATTGTGCTATCAGTACTCTCCGAGCGGCAGTTGTATTATGATGATTATATGCTGAATAATGATGCCAATTCCATTCTATATTATGTGTTTGATTTGTTGATGTATGTTGCTTATTATAGTAGCAGTAAACTACAAGAGTGATGTTTCCAAGTATTGAAATTGCAATGACATAAAAAAATGATTGATGTTTCCTCCTACTCTTTCTACCGTATAAATCATAATGATCATCAAAAGAACAAGAACTATTATCATTCTCCGATATATATCCTGTACGCCGACGGGGGAGAAGGGGCATCTTACATCACGCCTTTAAATCACATCAACTCCTTATTCTTGTCCTTGTGGGTTGTCATTTTTTCAGGATACCCCAATGTATCCAAGATTTTCCACCGATGTGTGAGTTGTGAATACAAAGGCGCTAAAAGCATAAGATAAACAACTAATATAGTGAATGCATTGGTATTGTATTGTTTTCATATCCTATTATACAGTTTATTCTACATGTAAGTTTGGATGTCGGATCTAAAGAGGAGGTGTAATACCTGTCCTGAGAACTAGCGAACCGTGGTGACCTTCAAATTTTGACCAAACAACTATCCTCCCAGGGATTGGAACATCACGAATTAGATGACGCAATGCCCCATTAATAAAGAATGAAAGTCGACGTTCATTTGCGTCAAGACAAACCAGTGTCCTCTCCCCCTCTCTGTTTGATGTTCTTCTATAGTTCTCATCAGATAAGTGGTTAGTTGCATTAAGACTGACAGAGCTCATGCCACTTTGTTCTTCTGGGGAATACGCACTACCACTCATTGCCTCCTTCTTCAGATCTTCGTCACTAGTCGTAGCATCTCCTATACTAATAAAGCACAAATGATGAAAAGGCCTGTCTGCACCCTTTAACTCAAACCAGTGCCGACCATGATCGAAGATTTTATTGGAAATTACTCCTGAATACCCACCCCTCTCTTGTCCCCCACCAATAATAACATTTTTGACACCGTATAATCCATTATTGGTTGTAATTTGAACATTTGAGTGTCTCTGTCCCCCTCCAATTAAGTGATCCGACCATCCCCACATTGGTTGTTTTAAGTCTTCATGGTATACATCCCGTTGAGGACTGCTAGCTGTAGCAGTAAACTGACCATTATCGCCCAACTCAAGTACAGATGGATCTCCATTATTATTGTTGCCAGAAGTTGAAGAGGTAGAATTAGTAGCCACCAAGTTAAACTCCTCACGTAGGCAGCCAACAAGACGCTCTACTAACTCAGCACGCTTCCCACTCTCATTTTTGCCCCGTCTATGCAATTCTGACCTTAATTCAGGTACCCGTAGACCTATGCACATACGATGCAATATTTCATCTGATGGAGATGTTGCCATCCTATTATATGTCTTCACGTTTTATCCCTTTGCAAAGAAAGAATTCTGAAATAAATATGAATGTTAAAGTTTAGTCACTTATGTAAAGCGCCGCTAATTTGATACCTCTAAAGAGTATTGATTAATTGTTAGTTGAGTAGAAGAGTTATATCATATATTCTACACGATATCGAGATGCTTCTATATAAAACATCTATTCTTCAACTGCTATGATCTCTCTAGCAATGCAAAATTGCAGATCAGAAAAAAAAGATATGAGGTATCCTTTCACTTCTTGCCAGTATGAAATAAGTGTATCGATGATAGTGCAGTTGTAGTATTAACTTAAGCGCTATATAAATCTAACCAATGCCCAGTCAAATAGTAGTACTGATTGCCTACTTCTTCGTGATAACATCATCCGTCGTCATGGCTGCTGTACCATTTCAATCGATTGAAAAAGGTCATTCGTCTGGTATCAAAGAAGCAATGAATGATGTGTACAAAAGCAATCAACAGTTCGGAGAATTCTGGAATCGTCATACTTCTCATATATCTCCTACTCCAGAAGTACCTGCTATTGATTTTGCAAATCAAATGGTAGTGGTTGTTATTACCCAGCAAAGCTCTGGCGGATACAGTCTCGAGATAACCTCGGCGGAAGAAGATGAGAATAAAGAACAACTAGTAGTAAATTACTTGACAACTCCACCTCCTCCTGGTACTATAACTACACAAGCATTAACACAACCATATCATATAATAAGTTTAGAGAAATCAGATAAGAATGTTATATTCCTTGGATCAGACAGTAACGACGATATGGCGGAGCGTATGCCTGTATTCATCGTTAGATTACAAAAGGGAGTTGATAAACAAACAATACGAGAACAGATTTTAGCACTACCGGGTATCAAGAATGTTGAAGGGATGAAGTCAATGCCAACTGGATTTATATACTTTGATTCCGATCGTATATCATATAAGAAGGCAAGGGCATCACTAGATAGAATATCGGAGATAATTAGTATCGACGAAGAGTAAGCATATATGTACATTGAAAGGGGGGGAGATCTCTAAGTAATTCACTTTATTATATCTTACTAGCAAACAATCTTGCCCCTACTGGTTTTAGTGTGATAAAATATTCTTCATGTCCCTCTACATCCACTGTAAAGTTATAATTTGAAAGTAGACACGATACTTACTGTTTCAATCTCGAGATTTGCAAAGGCTTGGCCTGCACAGCTATGCCGACCCGCCGTATATGGTATGAATGTCTCTGTCATTGACTGTGATTTGTTCTTTTCATTCCATCTATTTGGTTGGAATTCTTCTGGGCTGTCAAATACATCCTCATCTCGAGTGTATAAATAGGATGGTAGTTGAACAATTGATCCTTTTGAAATGATCATGTTGTCAAAAATAAAATCCTTCCCTACTAATCTCAAACTACCTCCCGGAGTAACCGGATGTAATCTCATGCTCTCCTTGCAGATGTTTCTTATAGATATAGACTTGTGCCAATCTTTTAGCGGTATTGCTTTTAACTCGTCTCTCAATACTGATACAATCGATGGATGCCGTGCCAAGTCGATGAGTACCCAAGCAATTGCAAATCCGGTATTGTCAAACCCTGCATTCATCCACATGACTATATCACTAGCTCTTTCATTATCATTCTTGTAGTTAGGGTTGTTCATGATACAACTTAGGAGAGTACACGTCTTTGAATCACCTTTATCATTCTGTTTGTATCCGTTTATTATCTTTAATGCAAAGTTAAATACATTCTTACTTGCCAACTTTGCTCTTTTAACCTCAGTACTGAATAATGGACCGAACAGTTTACGAAGTGGATTCAGACCTCCACTTACTTTGGCGAACTCTTGACTACAAATGAGAAGCTCCGAGGATAAGTATTCAGCCTCTGTGGTTGTTGCTTTGTAATCAAATGCCGATTCTAAGATAATCTTAATCGTCAATCCAACCATCTCCTTACCCACATTGAATGATTTGGTTTTATCATCACCTCCGAGAGTATTCTTCATCCAATGCTCTGTACATGTTTTCATAACTGAAGACATTCTCTTTAGATTGTGTGATGCAAATACAGCATTTGTGGCTAATCTTCTGTGTTTCCACTCAGCTCCTTCCAATGTAACGATACACCTCCACTACCAATACAGCTTGCTATATCAGTATATCCAATTGTAGGTCTTTTTGTATGTATATCTTTATCAACTTTTAATGCAATATTAACATCTCCAATTATAATCCATGGTTTAGTAAAAGATATTGGTAGTCGGAATAACTTTATTGGATACATTTGTTTTTGTAGATTAAGGAAGAACCAAGGATGCTGTCCATGAGTTAGTGCATGTATCGTTTTCATCATTGTTGTAGGTGCATATGGCGGTAGTTGTAGTTTACTAGATTTGCTATCTTTCTTATATATCTTTTGCAATATACGAACAAGGAGGTAGAGGAGGGTGACTCCTCCCATCACTAGTCCAAATAACGTCATATTATACACAAATCCGTACGATAGACCGACTGGCTTGATATTATGATATTACAATATGATCTAATATGGAGAGAGGCGACGCCGCTTATCACAATAAAGGTTATTGTACCATTGCAAGGCCATGGTGATTTCTTTATGTCAAAAGGATTTTTTAGGATACCGCATTAGAGTATGATGCGAACACTCGCTCACTAATGATGCTAAGCAGCTTTCCTGACACTTCCAAGATGATATGAGGCAGCTGCTCTTCATATATGTTCATAGATTCAACACTAAATAACATACAATACAGAGACAACAAACCTGATACCAAAAGAAAGTAAGAAAAGACAAACAATATGACAACAATGCTACATAATCAACCCCCAAGAAATATACCGTTTCCAAAAAAGAACAACCACCACGGAGCTGCTATGCAAAAACAACCCAAGCCAAAGTTTGTTGCACATAAAACACAGGCCAAGACAAAGGAGAAGGTCAAGGCAACTAGCAATCGAAGTGGAGGGAATCATATGGCATAATGTTAGCTCAAATTCAAACTTACGCTTGCGGAGAAGAACATTAGATCCAATGCCATACTGGATAAGGATTTGCAATTGATATTGCTGTAAGATATCTAAGATGTATTGCAGAAGAAAATAATCTTACATCTGATTCTTCATTACAATTATATGTTGCAGGGCGAGGAGCATCTGTTCATCTCTATAGCAACCTTCAGCAACTTCTTCTATACACTAGACACATGAATATGACTCAATTCTACCAAACCCCATTCATATCACTGACACGATCTTTGACCATTCATTCCAGAAGTTATTTGATGTATGCGGTTCATTGTCGTCTTCATCCTCAATTGCATTGAAGTCTATTTCATATTCACTATATCCGACTCCGAAACTCACCTCCTCAAAGATGAACTTCCCTAACCTTGGTCTCTTTCGAAGGAGGGAGACAAATCTATGTGCCAAGACACACTCTCGAACTGTTCTGTTTTCGTCATCAGTTGCATCTGGTCTATCCTCTCTTTCAATTCGTTCCCAAATGGCATGATAGGCAAATCTATGCAGGCTTGATACCAAGAGAGAGTTGAGAACCACTCCAATGATTAGCACTGCCGAGCTAGCCCCAATACTAGACTTTACATCAAAACAGTAATGTAGATCATCTGCCACATTGTCACCACCGGACCAACCTCCCAGTATTTTGTTTAGGAGGCTACAGTGTTTCCCGACCATTGATTCGGAGAAGGGTGATATCTCAATCAGCGAGGCAATGATAGCAATAACAAAGACTTCAATTGCACTCCATGCATTTGCTACTTCGGCAATCATAAACACCTTCTGTTGTCGTCTAAGCTTCATTGGGATGAAGAACAGTACAAACATTGACAAAAGACACACCATTGGCATGATGAGAGCAAAGAAGAAGTAACATGTTTGTATCCAATAGATGCCAAAGCTTGATGAATCCAAGACGCTCTGAGGGATATGCTCTCCGATGCTCACTAATGAATATGACCTGACTCTATCACTGCCAAGAGCAGTACCTGCCACACCATTGATTGTGAAGTGAAAGCTCTTGAGGCTGATACCGACAGATATTAATATAAAGGCAAGAGCCCATATGAATGCAACAAGCCGTCTGAATCCTTTTGTCAACTTGACTAGTCCTCTTCCGTGCTTATCATCAAAGACGTGTCTAGCCAGTGCTTCTGAACGACCAGAGTAGACTGGTATTTGAGGAATCATTGTTCTTCGATGAAGGAACAACATGGCATGGCCACTGACCAGGGAGACAATGGTGGCGAAGAGGAAGCTGTAGAAGCCATACTTGGGCGTGACATAAACATTCAATGCACCGAGTCCTTCTACTTCAAGATCATAACGGAAGGCTACCATCATTAGAACCAACACATAGGCATCGATGAGGGAGAACTTGCCGAGACTATCAATCAAGTATAGTATCTTTTCACGACGAACGGGAGGTATTTTCTTGGTGGACACTACCCATGATACAGCAAGAAGAACTAACTTGACGTAGGGCCAAACACCTGAACAAAAGAGTATCAATAGCATCAACAAGTAAACCCCTGCATTGGCCATTTCTCTCATTGTCGAGCCTAGTGAGAAGGCATATATGTTGACCATTGAAGTGAGGTTGCTACCATTTGCTCGGGTAACTAACAGATCTACAGAGGCACCAATCGTCAAGTTGCTTGATAAGAATAGAATCAAGGCTGATGCAATGACTGCTGGGAATCCATACTTGATGATAGGATGGATCGATGGGTCATACATGAGAGACGTTGAGCTTGTCAGTGGAAACTTGTACCGCGGTGTCTCGACTTGTAGATTACCATTCATTTCGTCATCATCTTGTTCATTTAATAAGGGCTCATTCAGATCGTTCTCATCATGTAGTTGAGACTGACCTTCTTCGGGTTCTTCTTCATTCTTGAATCCTCGTAAGAATAGCCAGGCATTACCGACGAGAAAGGCCAAGATGATTAGAAATGTCCATAATCCAGCAGCGCCGGTGGCACGTTTCGTATCAATATGCCGACGAGGATTAGGAGGTGTTTCACATACACTTGACGCCTTGTCGAGTTGCATTGTAAACTCATCACCCAGTGCCTCCTCGAGTAGAGCGACACCCTTTGATGTCAAAGTAGATACTGTGGCAGCCAATTCACTTATATCCGAAGTTTGATATGTATATGTTTGAGGGTTTAACTTTTGACCATTATTTTGACCTGTCAAGTTGACTTCAATCTGAACATCCAACATGTCCACGGTTGCATTTAATCCATAGAAGTCAAAGTTGGTAATGGGTATAGTCAAACACTGAGGATGCTTAACGAGATCAGTAATCTGGACAAAGGGCAGGTAGTTCATATCAAAATGAAGTTCCGTTCCACCTTGCAGCCTCAAATTTTGCATATGAATTTGTACATCAATATTGCCAAGGTAACCATTCGTCTTGTGTCCAACATTCATACCAAATGAAAAGCTCGTCATGTCACACTCCACTCCACCCTCGGTAGGTGCACTACACATTCCATATCCTAAACTATTTGATAAATGATAATGATCAATCTCAGGCTTGAGTACTTCCAACTCTCCCAAACTATCCACATTTTCCAAATGTAAATCATGCAATACAAACTCCAATTCACCCAACGTAAAGTTGTAAAAGTGTCCATCTAACAACTCCTTTGTCTCCATGATTGTATTGACACATGTAATGAAAGTATTGACAATATCAACTGTACTACCACCATTCACCAATTCATTAAACAATGTAAGTGCCTTGGTATCATCTAATCGTAATGGATGTTCCGATTTATTCTTGGGTATATCAACATTCACACAATGTAATGGTCGTTTCTTAGTATTACCAATTAGATTTGATAGTCCATCATTTATTGTTGTTTTAATTGGTGTTTGTATTATAGCTGTAAGTGCCTCGGTAGTCGTTGATGAATATTCATTTAATACCAATTCTAATAGATGATTGATTAATTCATCAATATCATCTTCCAAATTACTTGATGACTTTGAATCATTACTACTTTTTTCATAAGCCGGTATAACAGGTGTAACAGTCATTGCATTAACATCCATCCGTCCAATGAAATCCAACAACGTAACAGAAGTCAATGACTCAATAATACAATTCAATATACTCTTTTCATTATCAAAGATTGAATATGAACCATACATAAAACTACCTACTGATAACTTGTTAAATAATTCACCATCAATTATCCATTCTGATAACGATGTCATGTTGACATTTGAGGTATTGAATTGTAATTCAAATGTCTCGTTTAATATATCATCTGATGAGATTATATTGGATGTAGTAGTATCATTATTAGAAGGGCGGACTTCAATATCAATTAATAAAGTAATGTTTAGACCATTAGTGGATGTTATACTTGATGATAATTGATTATCATTCCTTGGTTGTAACAAACTCAGTTCAGTCAAATTATTCAAACCAATTATCTTCAATTCATGTACTGTTACTACCACTTGACCATAAGAACCAATTTGAAATGTATGATTATGATGAAAATTTAATATCCTTGATGGTATTGATATATCTACAATTCCTTCATTTGTTTTAGTAAATGAATGTATTAAACCATTTATACCTTTGAAGAAGAAACCACAATCTTTACATTCAGTTGCTGTACCATGCCAGGTGGTTAGTTTTTGTAAGAATGTTAATATCATACCTTGATTTAAATGTTGAGATAGGAAGGAATTTATATTGAGTAGAATGCTTTTGAGGAAGGGCATATCTTTATCCCAGGTGACTGCATTGTTTGACTTCTTCATAAGTTTGTTGATTGGAAGGAAGGATGGGCGCGGATCAAGTATATCTTCTAATCCATATCCAACACTTCTATCTGTAAAGTCCTCTAACGCAGACGAAGAAGGTTTTGTACCATTCAATATCAAACCACCCAAATACTTTCTACCTTCATAAAACAGCCCATCCAACATCCTCTCACCCCTATGTTTAATACTATCACATACATGTTCATTTATACTACTAGTTACCATTTTACTAATTACTTTTGAAAAAAGTCCAATGATTTGTGAGGAGGCTGATCCTGAAAATTGTATATTGGTCACGAGAAAGTTGGGTTTGCAGGATGTTAAGGTTGTTAATGTTGGGAATGGCAATTCACGAAGGTTTGGAGGTGCGGATAGATCGGAATTTGTTATGGGGCCGAGTTGTCGTGAGGTTATATCTGTTGATATTTGTAAACTTGGTACTACTGTACCCTCATTACTACCATCATTATCAGAAGGGCTACCACCAACCTGTGCAACAACAGATCCACCCAAGCCCAAACTACCCAAATTATATTCACCCTCACATACCGCTTTCATATCATTCAACTCGATAGATATACTAGGATTAGGTTTATCTTCAAGACTACTTTCGACATAATTAGATTTCATGGATGACATTGCAAAATTTGTACATTTCATATTATGTATGTTGATTGTAAATATTTCTTCGGAGAATGATTGGTTGGGTATTTTAAGGGTAAGGGATGATAACCAGCATGTTAGTGCTTTGTAGTGTGTTTGTTTTGTTGTTGATTTACAGTCATTAGTTGGTGTAGATTGTACGAGGGATAGAATTGAGAGAAGAAGGAGGAGGAGGATAAAACAATGCGCCCTCCTTCTTGGATATGCTGACGACGTCGGAGATCGCCGCGGATGAGTATACATGTTTGTATATTACTTATTGCGCTTATATTGCAGTGATTTATATTATTGTTATTGTATTATATGCTTTGTTATGGTAGCGCAGTTCATAACAAGCAAGATTGCTCAACACTATTTACAGATTCTCTTGGATCTTAGGATACCGGCTTTTTGTAACACATGTATCTCTTTGTACGATACTTTGCACCCCGTTGTCATTACTGGCGTTGACTAATGAAAGTATAATCCAGTAGTAGTGGTATATGATGAGCGTCGATTCTGGCAATATTTGCAATGGTGGTACGTCAAAAAATAGTAGCAAAGACGATGCATCAAAATCGAATGATGATGAGTGAGGTGAAAGATATATTACAGAATATGAGCATTGACAAAGATATAGTATCAATATGTGCCAATTGTGGCAAAGAAGGTAGTGATATTAATAACACATGCAACAAATGTAAGATGGTGAAATACTGCAATGCTGCATGCAAGAAGAAACACAGACACAAACATAAAAAAGAATGTGAGGAACATGTCAGACTTGCTGCAGAATGTGCAGCTAAGTTGCATGATGAAAAGTTATTCAAGCAACCACCATCACTATATGGAGATTGCCCAATTTGTTTCCTAAGAGTGCCAACAATGCAAACAGGGTATAGATATCAATCATGCTGTGGAAAAGTTATATGCAGTGGATGTATTTATGCACCTCTATATGATGACCGAGGGAATAAAGTTGATAATAAAAAGTGTCCATTTTGCAGAACTTCTTGGGCTTCTTCAGATGAGGAGAATTTACAAGGAAAAAGAAGAGAATGGAGGCTGGAGATCCTGGGGCAATGTTCGGTATTGGATGTGACTATCGAGATGGGATAAATGGACACTCACAAGATTATACAAAGGCATTAGAATTATTCCATCGAGCAGGAGAGCTTGGTTATGCTGATGCTTATTGTAGCATTGGTTATGCATATGATTTTGGCAGAGGATTAGAAGTAGATGAAAAGAAGGCTATGCATTACTATGAGTTATCAGCTATGGGTGGTATTGTAGAAGCAAGGTACAACCTTGGTGTTAGAGAGTATCGTGCAGGCAATTTTGACAGGGCATTAAAACATTACATGATTCTAGTTAGAGACGGATATACTGATGCTTTGAAGATGATCCAAGTATTATACTTAGAGGGCCATGCAACAAAGGAAGATTACACAAAAGCATTGCAATTATACCAAGAATATTTGGGGGAGATTAAGAGTAGCCAGAGGGACAAAGCTGCTGCATTTGATGAAAGGTATCGTTACTATTAGTATCAGTAAAGAGATTCATTTAAGGTACCTTTCTATCTTGATAGAGTTGAATCAGTGGTTTCAAATAACAATCAGGACAGTGTTCACGTATACATTGTGGTATTTTCTCCATCTTCTTGTCATATTCTGTTTTAGTCAGTGACCTATTACCATGGCCATGAGGTTCATCCTTTTCATTTTCATCTCCAGTGGTACTACTACTAACTTTTGATCCAGTTGAACGAGTTATCAGCTCCTTCATTTCATCCTTCATGTTATTAACTTCAATTACAGTAGGATCCTTTGGATTTACTAATACATGGCCATCTTCAGTAAGAAACACTAGCCTTCCTAAATGATAGTAGTTTGGTGGTACCCTCGCCACTATATCCTCATTCATAACTACTCGAATCATATCTACTTTCCCAAGGGGTACCAACTCATTCAACTCTCTTTCAATCTTCTCAGCCATATCCTTCTTCATAGATTTTGGTGTACCGATACTGATATTGATTAGTTTGTGAGGTAAGTTCTTCCATTGGTAATTCTCTAGAAAGTAACATGTTGCAAGTGTGCTCATACCCGCTCCCAGGGAATGCCCAACTACATACAGGGCTTTACATACTCCTCAAGAATTGGTATTGTTTGTAATAAATTGTTGTAGAATCCAGTATGAACTCTTGGTTTCTTATTGATATTGGAGGAGAAGAATCTATCTTCTAAACAACTGCACCAACCGGAGTGTCCTTGATCTAAGTCTACGTCAAGCTCCCATCTGAGATGAATATGTGTATGAGATAAAATCGTATAAGATTGCAACTGTATAACGACATATTATACAACAAATACTTATGGAGTAGAACTGGCAGTGAAATTCGTTATCCAATCTTGTGCAGAAGTAGTGCATCTAAAGGCGACTACAATAATATCATCATTATGGGCTATATAACCCTGCGTGTCAATTGCATGCCCTCCATGCCATCCTGATAAATTGATAATCTTATCTATCTTCAGACTAAAGTGTTTATCCAATATGTGTGTAAGAGGTTTGTGTGCCTCTTCTTTACTACCTGTAATCATTGATAGCGCCTCGATATGCCAAGGATTTAACTTGCCAACATTTGCAAGAGTGTCTTCTTCATCATCTGTTATTGCAATACAGGCTAACTTCGTTCCGAGTAGTATATCATCGATATGTACGGCACCAGTTTTGTTCTCGTATTTTACATCATATGTTCTCCCTCTTGGTTCAACATCTGCGGCCTTGATGATCTCTGGCGAAGAGTCTTTTAATATAAAATCTTCACGACGGGGCATGTTAATTGCAATCTATCAGCAACGCCAACGATATACAGTGCACTGTATTGTGCTGTCCCAACGAGTATTACTCTGATATAAACCTCTGTGTACGATAAGGTGGTCTATTGCAATCTATCAGCAACAGCAACGATATTAATAGTACTAGGTCTATGTATTGCAATCAACACATTGCCCTGCAGATATCAGCATCAGCATAACAAGGGGTGGTGGCAAGTTGAAATTGAAGAAAGAAAAATGAGAGGGAGACATCCTCCCTCAAAAGAGTTTCATACATACATATCATGAAAACTGATCAACAGTCAACACAACACTTGATAGCATAAGGTACCTACAATCAATCGAATTGAATGGCGAAGGAGACATTAGTAGTGGGCCGATTTAACACTTCGTATGCCGGAAATTTATTTATGAACACAATGTTAACAATTATATTATTTCGATTGGCGGAGGTGGTATTAATTGAAGATACCTCAATAAAATTTCTCAACAAAATTGCAACTATGTGTACTTTACTTTACTCCAAGTAATATTATAATGATACCAATACTCGGCCGGCATACTATACTCGGTGGCCATCGTCTTAAATATAGAATCGTTTCAACAACGCTGTTTAACTGCAGTCTGTTCGGAACTGCTGCGAAACATACTCCAAGATATCAATTTGCATCAAAAGTTGAGCATATCACATGTCAGTTTGGATTAGTAGAAAAAAGTCGATATACCCACACAACAACTATCCTATACAGTAACAACAACACCATTGTTAATAATGAAGATATAATATTTACTGAGAACTTCAATGAAAATAATAAAGTCATTGTTCTATCTGATGAAGATTTCCTAAACAAAACATCAAAGCACACATCAACTAGTATCCACTCTTCAAACGAGGATGATGTGTCTACTCAAACTATCATTCCTGAAACATTAAAAGAAGATATGCTAGAGTTTTGGGACGATGAAGATAGTATGCTGCCTATACTGGAAAAACGACTAAACAGTCAGCAAAAAAAGAGAAAGAGATAGTGACTGATTTTTGCCAATCCAGAGACACTTACTTCCTTCATTAATTAGAACAGAAGTTTGTTATAAGAGAAGTAGTGTTGTTGTATTGGGCATAAATCAGCTCGTGTACACAGATTAGCAGTACCATATTGTTCATTGGGTATTAATTAGGTAGCTTCTACATAGATTAACAAGATGATTCGTGGTTTCCAATTAACAGAAGGAGGATTTGCTTCTATGGATGTTCTTGTGGTACCGGTAATCCCCATGCTTCAATTCATCATTACAATGTTGGTTATGATTATCGGTTTTATGACACTTCGAACTTCAATTAAGCGTGTTTTGGCCCCAATGAAGCCAGTAAAAGATTTTATGATTGGCTTTTCATTAGTTGGGATCGTGGTACTTTTCATTTTGAACATTATACTTATTGATGACTTCGAGCTCTGCCCCAATGGCTATGGTCAAAGAAGTGATGGTTCATATTGTTTAGATAGGAATACAGTTCTTGATGTCGGAGAAAGGCTTGTTCTTATTAAACCACCACAACCGCCATCTATTCCTGAGAAATTACAACTGACATCTCAAATACAGGCAAGGAGTTTGTGTAATGATTGTAGCAAGACAAAATTGATCAGTACTTGCTTTGATCGTACACATAGTGTATATGATATGGAGGAAGTATTTGTGATGTTTTTGTACTCCAATCCAGGGGTTACCCTTTTGAGATTTCTATATCATTGTCGTGGAATTATCAGTATAATTGGTTGATCCCATTAGTATTGGTGTTAGACCTCATCTAATCTGCGGTTGTTGATTAGAAAGATTGTTAGCTAGAGCAGGGATTGGTGTCTGATCAGTGACAAGGTGTTTAAGACATATAGCCGTGTCTATAGATTACAATAGTGAATACCAATGAGGCACTACTTCTATAAACACTATTTCTTGCTTTCAACTTTCCACCAATCCTTGGCGGTCTTCTTCTTCATCAATCTATCCATCATATTTGCATTCTCAATACATTCCTCTTTCATATCTTCTCTTACAATAGGCCAAGTACACTTTGCAGGATTGGGTTGTGTTCCTCCACGCATATAATTAATTAACTGCTTAACTTGCCGTTTAACATTCTTGCCGGGATGCTCGAATAGGTTAATATCCTTATGAAGATAAAAGTGTATATCAATTGTAACTAAAGAGTATGACAATCTTTTTGGATCGTCAAAAACCTCGATGGTATCAGGAATAGATGCCTCAAGTTTTGTTCTTTTGCCATATCCACCACCAGCTAAGAACCGTGTGAGGTATATATCACCACCATACCTCCAAATACAGTCATATGTACGACCTGGAATACCAATTCGTATTTGCGATGGATTATAAGAATCGTCATGAGGCGTAACTTTTAGTAATTTGTTGGTATGTTGTTGCAATTCTTTAATAAGTTTCTCTTCACTGCCAGGTGCAACTCGGGGTACTTCTAGATAGAATTCCAACCTACCACAATCAATCCATTCATCATTAGTATTGTTCTTCTTCCTCTTCTTTTGAGGTGCACCGTCCTCATTATAAAGCTCTCTCTTAATCTTTTCGGGGAGTATAAGTTTACCTTTTCCGACGCCTGCTACATTGGGCGGTGGCTTGGCAGCTCCCTTATCCTTCTTTGTCATCTTACTGACCACTCCTGCCATCCTTATATGTGACGATATCGGCGGTATTGCATGCACCGAGCGCCGAGCAATGCCAAAAAAATAATGTTGAGCTCACTTTTTATAATTGGGAGTCTTTGATACATTGATAAATAATATCAGAGATTTATCTTTATTGATATTGTATTTGAGTGATCATCTAAATTGATGCGGTTTGATGTGTAGGAATCGGTATTAGTATAGTTTATAGAGTGAACAAATGAGCATGTCCGATAGTTGCAAAGACGGTGCATCAAAATCAAACGATGATGACGTATGTGATGTGATAGGGAAGTTAACGAGTATGAACACTGACAATGAAGTTGGCAATGGTGTATCGGTAATGTCAGTATGTGCCAATTGTGGCAAAGAGGGTACTAATCTCAAATCATGCACTGCGTGCAAAATGGTTAAATATTGCAATAGGGAATGTCAAATTGCTCATCGTCCTAAGCATAAGAAAGAATGTAGAAAACGAGCTGCTGAACTACACGATGAAGAACTATTCAAACAACCTCCACCAAAGGAAGATTGTCCAATCTGTATGGAACGATTGCCGACAATAGCTATAGGAAGAACATATATGGTATGTTGTGGAAAAGAGGTATGCAGTGGATGTTCATATGCACCTGTTTATGATAATCAAGGCAATATAGTTGATAATCGAAACTGTGCTTTTTGTAGAACTCCACCCCCCTTAAGGGATAGACTTGAAAGATACAACACACGCTTGAATATGAACGATACACAGGCAATCTGCAATCTTGCATGTTACTACAATCAAGGACGATATGGATTACAGCGAGACCATGCCAAGGCATTAGAGTTGTGGCAACGTGCAGGAGAACTTGGTAGTGCTGATGCATATTGCAATATTGCTAGTGCTTATATGCTTGGTGATGGCGTGGAAGTAGATGAAAAGAAGGCTTCATACTATTGGGAACTGTCAGCTATGAGGGGACAAATAGAAGCAAGGCACAATTTAGGAGTAAATGAGGGGAATGCAGGCAATACGGAGAGAGCATTAAAGCACTTCATGATTGCAGTGAAGGATGGGAGTTCCTACTCTTTGGAAAGCATTAAAAGATTATACCAGAATGGTGATGTAACAAAAGAAGACTACGCAAAAGCTTTACAATTATATCAAGAATACTTGGGCGAGATAAAGAGTCCCCAGAGGGATGAAGCTGCTGCGGCCGATGATGGCTATCGTTATTATTAGTGGAGCTGTTCAATTTGCGAAGCATAAACTGGCGGCCTGGCAGAGGGATGAAGCTGCTGCATTTGATAGTAAAAAGTATCGTTACTACTAGTGCGGTTATGAGCGATAGGCAGCTTAAATATCAACAGGCAATGGATAGCAGGTATATTATAAATAAAATGTAAAGTTAAGTTAGGGAAATACACAACAACAAATGACACGTGCTGCTATAACACCCGAAAAG
>Ga0075437_11997_pt1 | contig 34233 bp, 30 predicted proteins | sample MintriMetagenome_FD_74266 | JGI IMG/M metagenome (GOLD analysis project Ga0075437, IMG submission 74266) | Marine eukaryotic communities from Monterey Bay, USA to study complex ecological interactions - Minidiscus trioculatus and... | ecosystem: Environmental > Aquatic > Marine > Unclassified...
TTGGAAGGACTTTGTTCCTAACCTTGAATTGCACAATCTAGTTCTCACTCCATGGTGCGGTGGCGAGCATCAGGATTGGGAAGAGTGGGTTAAGGATAAGAGCCGCGAGGAGAGCTTGCAGTTGCATGGTGAGGGGCCTGAGGATGACCGTGCGGCTACCTCCGTGGCCGCCAAGACATTGTGTATCCCATTTAAGCAGCCAGATCTCCCAGAGGGAACCAAGTGTATTGCTAGTGGATTACCAGCCACATGCTGGGTAATGTGGGGACGATCATACTAACCTCGTGCTTGCTTGAATTATGTGGATATTGATGTGTGTACATCCACCTTCTTTTATCTTAAAAGGCGTGTGAGATGTTTACAAACCAACTAAACTAGAATATGTTCTTATTTCTTATTTAGATTACACCCATGAATGAACATCAGGAACCTTACACCGTTATCACTTTTGCATCATTAATTGGTACTCCAACATCTGCATCTTGCACAGGAACTCCTACGGCAACTTCTTCTACATTTCCACTAGATTTAGAGGTATTACATGTTCTTTTCCCAACTAAAGCTTTTTGAATCATTATATTATCAACAATATTGACCAAACATAATGTCATAACGAATAACGTACGTTCAGTAAAACTACAATATAATGTACCAAATACTATCATCAACAACCACATATTTGTTGTGAATATCCAAGGGACATACAACACTCCTTTATCTTTTAGACAATCGTCTTCTTCCTTCTTTCGTATTTTGAACTCATCTATTTCCCAATGTCTAACACTCTCACGAAGGGAAGTCAAATCACCGTATCTATGTTCCATATCATTCACTAACATTGGATCGTTAAGCATATCTCTAAGTTTGCGTCTTTTATCGCTGATGGATTTAATAACTGTTCTTTGATTGTATGTATATATGTATCCATTTCGAGCACTCTTTCGTTTCAAGATTACACTTGATATTGTTATCGGTAAAATGATGATGAAAATACACTGCCACCAACCTATATGCAAAGGTGCCTCACAATATAATCCAAAGACGAAAGTTCCATAACAGGAACTACTACCAACTTCGTTATATAATGTGCTTAAATTATAGCTTAAGAATGGCCTCACTATAACTAAAAGGAAAATGATCCCATAAAGATACTCTGAGGCACAATCCATTGCAATATTCCTTAGGAATGTTAGTATATCCTCTCAAACCTTTACATCAATATCAAAGGTATCGTACCTATGGTTGACAGATTAGATACAAAGTTTGTCTTGCAGTGAAATTGAAATTGGGAGTCTTTGATAACTGGAATACTAGTAGTTAGTAGTGTTTTTAGTGTTTTATGTTGCGTCTCATGCATCATTCAATGAATCATATAATATGAGTACCATACTTTGATGATTGAATATAACTACACATATAATTGAGAGATATAAATCTTCAAACAACTTATCATTGGTTATTTTACTAATATCCCAACCACACCCTACTAAAAATAATTTATTGCAAAGGTGCACGGCTAATATAATATTATTATCATATTCATATGCAACAACAACAATCTCCAACGGCAATGTTCACCGAGTTGAGGCAAGAGTCTTCGATATCTGACGAGGCAGTGGCAGTGGAGCCTTCATTCCGTCGGTCAAATAAAAACCTACTTGCAAATATTGGTCGATATGTACCAATACTAATTCTAAGTGCATTTGTTGTATTGTTATTTATTCAACTGCAGGCTGTATCACTGCGTGTTTCATCAGAACAACAACAGATTAATGATTTGAAAGAGTAAGTATATTAATATCTGCATATGATATGTATATCTATACTAATCTAAACATATATATATGCATCTCAATTAATATGCACAGACAAATAGCATCATCTAACCAGGAAATAGAACAACAGGTATCACAACAAAAAGACTTTACAATAATCAATATAGCGGGCACATTTACACTATTGTCATGTTTAGTGACCATGTTTCATATGACTGCTCATCTTAGACAGATGAATCAACCATTGATTCAAAGGAAGAAGCGGTTCTTTGGATGTCTCCAATCTATGCAGTAACATCTTTTCTGAGTTTAATATTGCCAAGCGGGGAACCATATCTGTCAATAGTAAAGGATTTCTATGAAGCCTATGTGATCTATCAATTCTTGAGTTTCTTAATTGCTGTTTTGGGAAAGGGAGACAGAGATACAGCAGTTAAAGCTTTAGCACGTCATACTGAACATTTGAAGAGTCCTTACAGATGTTTACACTGCTTGTTTCATCCGCCTCCTGAGGAAAGTAACACTGCCTTTGCAAGTGCTGTATTGTTGGAGTGTCAAGTACTGTCAATGCAATTTGTATTCTTCCGCCCGATAACCGCCATATTGATGTTTGTACTTGAATCAACAACAACTTCTCCCGATGGATGGGACTACTTTTATTCACCTCAGTTTGTGGTAGTTATGATTGAGAATATATCTGTCTTTCTTGCCTTCTCTGGTTTGTTAAAGGTGAGTACTTCTTACATCGTTTGCTTAAGAGGAGAGAGACTATACTTAGACTCACATAATATCCCTTTGTATACAGTTTTATCACGCAGTGAGGGACGATCTAGCCTGGTGTCAACCATTTGCAAAGTTCTTAACCATAAAAGGCGTGGTATTTCTAACTTTCTGGTAGGGGCTGGCCATTAGTATTATCTTCCATGCATCATCTGACAATAATAGTGGCGATGACGATTCTTCATCTGACAGTTACTCTGCAAAATCTATTCAGCAAATCCTCATTTGTATGGAAATGCTATTCTTCAGTTCAGCTCATTGGTGTGTCTTCCCAGCAGAGGAATGGTGTCCATCCTATAAGGCTAGATTCTACGAAGGCCCTGGCTTTGCCTTTAATGACTTCGCATCAGATGTTGGATTTGTGATCAATAGCGGTAAACGATCAATGCAAGCAAGAAGAGATAAAAAGAATGAAGAGCAAGGAGATAGATCTACATTAGATGGCACAAACAATTCAACAACAGCCTCCTCTTTTGGTAGTATGGATGAGATTGATAATAATGGAGAAGGGTTTCAATGTATCAGTAGTGTCAAGCATGAAGACAATACATCAATAGTGTAAAGAATATGAATTACTAAGTTATAGATTCTGTTTGATCAACATTTTGAGGATGTTTCTGGACAAACTCTGCCATATCCACTGGAGATTGATTATGACAAGTGACGGAATCAGCGTCACAGATATCAATACTGCATTTGTTGCCTCTTGCACTATTGTGAACTAGTTGTCTCATACCGCCTCCATAATATGTCACTAAGTATCCAACCAGCCAATCACTGTGCATGCAAAATGTTGTAAGGGCTGCATACTTGTAGAATATATCAAAGATGCTATCTCCATTCTCAAAGACGTCAAGCTCTCCAATTCTATTCTGCTGTAGAGTATCACATATAGATTGCATGAACTTACTGCTTTCGTCTTGTCTTTCATCACAGTATAGTGGTTGTAGTAAAGGGAGTATGCTTGCTTTGTTGAAGAAGGTACCATATCCTCCATAGGCGAATCGTATGCCTCCACGACCAAAGGAACATGCCGCACCAATCAACGGCTCTTCGGTACCATTTTGAAACATTTGTTGCTTCATATTCTCAATATCAACTGATGTATCATCATCAACTAGCACTAATATATCGGGTATGGATGTTGCATTATCTTGATATACCGATTGAAGCCAGCCAAGTGCCGGACCAATTCGTCGTTGTGCACAAAACCAGCCGGCTTTATGCTGATGTGCATCTTCCATTGCCTTTTTCAGTCTAGCCACACCACCTCCTAATGTGCCATATAAATTTTCTTGAGCATGTGATCCACCAGCTTGACCATATGCTTGAATTCGAAATCCTTCAATTTCTGTTTCCCAACCCATTGCTGATTTACATCTTTCGATTGATATATCTAAATCATGTTTGTCAATATTTGAACAGTATGGATTAAAATCATCATCTTCAGTTAATCCCCAAAAGTGACGTATATTGGGATATGTTGCCCATGTTTTAGTTTGATATGTAAGATATTCTGGTCTAGTCTGTGATCCTAAACTGATTACATCTATAATCACATCTTGTTGTATATCGATAGGAGAACTATGTGTAATTGTAGGCGGTGTAGACTTTAAAGTGGCCAGTTGATCAATGGGTATAACAAACTTCTCTGAACTATATGATGTATTATTATTCGACAATCGTAGTGAAGTTGATCGAGGATCTGAGTAATATGATATTGAATTAGATAAACGTCGATGACTGAGAGTCATCCGTAATATTCTTCCTGTGTAGTCATTATCGTTGTCAGAACCTAGTAGCAATATGAAGCAAGCTAATGCTAATGTTGTAATGATAAGAATGACTGAGCTAATGATGTGCTGCATATTGTTGTTGCAATTATTGATGTTGTATGTTATTAAATTTGATGTCTGTGTTATTCTCCTACTATGAAGCATAGGTTTCGACGGAAAGGGATATTCCAGTCTAAATATATCTCTTATCCGATCTAATACTCTTACAGCTAATCATTGCAATGATACATTGTATGTGGTTAGTGGCATAGAAGTCGAGTAGCCTGCCGCCCACATCTATCAATAATGTGTCGTTTTGGGGTCATTTCCTTGCGGTACTAAACTTTGATTTTAGAGAGTAAACGAGGATCGAGCACGCTAATACCTTGCCGTCTTGCCTCTCAGGAGACCTTATCAGTTAGTTCTTCTTGACATGTAATATAGTATCAGATATAGTATCATGGAGCCATCATCGATGACATCAGAAATAGAGAGAGGTACCGCTAGTAATGGTGATAACCAAAAGGAAGAAGAGCTGTTAGCTCCTCTTTTATCACCAACCACTGCAATATCAACGAGTCCATACATTCGAGAAGATGTAGTTAGAAGATCAACCTTTCTTACTAATAAGTTACAAGAAACTAAACAACTTGAAGATCATGCTCATGAAATACCTCCGACCAATATCATACTATTATTCATATTGAATACTTATTCACACATTAAGATATATGTCACTATGCTCATTAGATTAGAATCAATCGTGGGGGCGTTACTTACAGTCGGTGCAACTTTAATAGCATATTATTACTATCCATCAGACGATATTGAGTGGAATGGTAATTTGCCGAGTGTGTTACTATCATTTGCAGTCATTACCCCTCTCGGTCAAAGTATCACAATGGGTTTTACTAGAAGAGAACAAGCTTTGAAATCATTAGCATCCTATAGATCTGCAGTTTACAATCTGATATGTAGCACATTCATCTTGGGATTGGGGATCATGTCATAAAAATGAGGGAAGGAGAGGATGTGTGGAGAACATTAATGATGAAATATCAGTCTATGGCACCATTGCTACTGGAGGAGATGATGTCAATTCTTCAAAGATATCAAAAAGTATTGACTTTATAAATCATTCGGAAACAGTTCTTTGTCATTTAATAGATCTATCGGATTCATTGTACTCATACTTGACATTGCCAGATTCCAGCCGGGCAAGACATCGAGTAACAAAGAATGGTGTTGAAGAAGCAAGTGAGATATTAACATGTGGAAGAATAATCTTCACAAACAACATATATGGACGTATGATTATGATATCACAACTGTGTGAGGCTTTGAAATATCGTGGAATGCCCAGCAACGAGGCTTCGAGGATCCGCCAATGGGAAAATCAAGCCACAACTGCAGTGGAAGAGTTGAGAGTCGTGAAGGAATATCGTACACTACAAGTCTTGAGAGTATTCGGGAGATTATGTTCACTCTTCTTACCGCCATTTTATGCCACTACATACGTCCAAGTAGCCAGTAAGTACGTCTTTAGAATATTGTGGAGTTATGATGACTTTGCTAAAAAAGATATACCTAACCAGTCTACTAACCCTTTCATAACATTCTTCTGTATCTTAAGTTGAAACCAACTCGCTTGCATTAGGCCTTGCACTCGGCATCATAACAAGTCTAGCATTAACATGTTTGTTTGAATGTGTTAGGCAAATTGAGGATCCGTTCGTTTCTCATATTACTTTGGATGGAATAGATGTACGTGAAGAGTTAATTGTGTTAGCATACCAAGAGCTAATGGTTGCAAGAAAAATACTCTTTCCAAATGTAGAGGAGTATGAGATGAAACCTGACGACTGCTTGCAAGAATTTGATGTAAAACACAGGGAAAAGGGAGCCGATAGAGTTAGAGATACAACAGATAGAGAAAGTAGGTATTCGGTATCAAAAGTAGGCGTTAGTAATAATAAACTAAAGTAGCCAGATGATACCGTGCATTATTTAAAGCTCCTTATTCTCTTCATCCATACCTATCTCTTCGAGAATTTTAAGAAAACGCTTAATAAAGTAAAAGCATGCAACCATATAAGCCGGTCGTTGTATAATGTATTTCAATACCTTTACTAGTAGATTGTCTGCTCCACCACCTTGGCCCAACACAGCTTGCTCAACGGGAACAGCTTCCTTTGATAACCAACTCTGTACTAAAGCCTTCTTTGATTCATCATTAGTAGCTTGCATGATTTCAGTTCGACCATTATCAGATATAAACTTTCCAGTCTTCGCGTCCAATACAATTACAGAAGGAATGCCCTATTAAAATGGTTTAAATTGCATAGGAAAGTATGTAAGAACCTATATTGCAATGTTCATATCATATGTATCATATGATCATATCTATGTTCATATGATATTCATATCAAAATATCTACTCACCTGAATCTTAAACATATTAGCAAGCTTAGCCTGTTTATCACTATGCACGGCGCTAGTAAATCCCGGTACCATTGAAAGCCATGGCATCTTTCCATAATACTCACTAAATGATGGCTCGTCTTTATCGGATGAGACAAACACTACCTCAACATCATCTTTACAAGTGTTGTAAAATTCTTTCAGTAGTGGACTAAATGTACGACATGGTGGACACCTATCAAGTATTTGTATAAGAGGATGAGAACATGATATATGTGAATGTTTGTTTATATTGGATGCAATTGTGAATAATATAAGACGTAGTGCTTCGGGGTTCATGTTGTAGGATATACTTCTTCTTTCATGTCAATATATCATTGCAGTGGTGATTTAATACCCCAATATTCGGTCGATGATATATACGAGACGTACACCATATACTTCCACCCGTACACAAGAGACGTGCACATAACTTACCAACTCGCAGAAAAATATATCAGAGTTATTTTCTTGCCTTTAAACTGTGTTGAAGTTGAAACGCCACTTGTTTTTGGTTTCTTCAATATCTTTTGACCAAATAGGTCGCTGCTCCAGCTCGTAGTAGACGCCATATCAATTGCAAGGTGGTAGTTGTACTTAGGTAGTAGGAGAGCAAAGGGAATGGGGAAAGGGGTAAGTTTATTCTTATAAGCGGCAGTTTGATATCCAAAAAAGATACCCTTGAGAAAAAAGTTCTCGAAAGATTTGACAATGGTGATGCTAGGGTACATACTACGACGATTTCCAACTCATAATTACGGCTTATTTCTATATTGATATCATAATTACATCAGAGAAAGAATACACACAAGAGAAATACATCAAGCAAAGCGATATAATAACACAAAATACCTCCTATTAGCTGAATCACAACATATCACTCAAGTCGATATACACAAACATAACATCTAAACTTGCCGCACATACCAAACCATTACATATCAAATAACATCACATACATACAATGACAACCATGAGAACAATGCCCACGGCACGGCGTGGGAGAACATACTATAAGCAGGGTGCAAATGATAATCGTGGTTTAAGTGGAATATGCTCTATTCTGTTTATTGTCATGCTACTAACTATACCGCCATTGATATTGATCGGTTCTGAACGATCTAGATACACAAGATATATCACATTGAGTGATGCATTGGATTCTGACATTGTCGAGCTGAACAGTGGCGGTGTTACTACTAAATCATTGAAATCACTACGTCCACATACATTAGTCCATGGTACATCTTCTCACATTGATACCATCTCAACAGATAGTGATATGAATGTATCAATACCGGGCGCGTTAACTTTAAAAAGAAACACTGAGTATTGTCAATGGCAAGAGATTCAATCACAAAGATGTGAAACGTGCACAAGAACTGTAAAAGCAAAGGACGGATCGACAAAAGAGGAGAATTATCAATGCAATTGTATCAAGGAATACAACTATGTTAAAAGTTGGCGGAATCATCGGATTAATAGCATGTTATTTGATCAACCAGGAGCACATCACAATCCACAGCGGGACCCTTACCCATCATCAGTAATGCCCGCAAAAGATGCCAAATTAACATTTCAGGAGGGGGAAGGAGATACAGAGATTCATCACCACAAGAAGAAGAAAGGAGGTTCAATTGATGCAAAGCTTGATGCCAATATGTTGTCGTCTGGTATAAGGCAACAGCCATATAGACGCGTTGAGTTTACACCGAATGGTCAAACACCGCCGCCATCAATGTTCTCTCGATTTTTCTCATACTTTGGATCAACACGTCCGACAAGATATGAACCTCTTCAGTTATTGAAAGATACACCCAACTCTCCTGCCGCAATACACGATAACTTTGTTTACGTTGGTCAAGGAGGGTATTTCTTCTCGGCATACGAGTCACAAACGGCATCAAAGCTATTTAATTACTTTGCTCAATACCTTGAGGGATCATTATTTGACTGGCAGCTCGGAGATCTCATGCCAAGCTGTACTGCAGGAGATGTACGCTTTTACTACGAAGTGCAAGATCCTACTACAGTGAGTGTGTTGGGTCAACTTAGTAGTCAAACTGCTGCAAATGAGCTAAAAATCACGCCGCGTACACTTAATGGTATCGGTGACACAACGAGTAGTACAATTGGATTGGTTCATGCAGGGCGACATTCCCCACAGGATATGTTACTAGCGGAAGATTCCGACTCAAAGAATAAAGCGAACTTTGTCCGCGTACTCTTGTTTCTTTGGTCTATACCCGCTTCTCGAATGTGTGGACTAGCATTTGGTCGTGAGTTGGGTGAATCTTCCTTTACTATACAAACTGAGGGAGTTATTGGACTCTTCTTAACATTGCTGTCAACAATGTGGTTAATAGTATGGGGTGAAACATTTGGGGCCAAAGAAACAGCTATTTTGTTCTTTTGTGGTGGTACCTTTGGATATCTAGCACTCAAATCAGCAGTAAGGAGTGGAGGAGGATTGGCAGTGAGGCGAGTTTACTGCCGTATACTGAAATGGGCTAATGCCCCACCTGAATGGAGAGTAGAGGATTCCTATGTATCAACAGAGAGTAGTAGTGGTCGTAAAATGTTGTGAGTGAGAAGAAGATTGCTTGCTTTGTGAAAACAATAATGAAAAGATGAACTGATCTGATACTTATTTTGGACTACTTTTCTATTAGAGATGAGACCGTACCATTGAAGAGATACTAGTGTAAATTAGAAACAATGTTCGTTGATAAAGTAATATATAAGCAAACCCCATGGAGTAGGGGACAATACTAGTAGTCAAGGTATGTTTATGTAGATACAAAATTAATACTACGTAATACGTATGTATCTTCTCTTCAAACACATAAATTGTACCTATTATCCATAGTAGCTCTACAGCGAGTAGCAAGTACAAAGGATACCCCCCCTTTTTAGCTAGCCTCTGGCTGTTCGTGTTATCACTCTTCTCTTCCGCCTTGTTGTTCTCTCTATTTCGCCCGGTTAACATCAACCATGGCGGTCGAATATGTTGGGAGTACTCATAGAAGAGGATCACTTGATATGGAAACGGCAACTGCTGTGGTCATTATGCCAGAGAAGTCAAATCGACGGAGACATTCAATCGATACAAATACAAAAGTTCAAAACAATGACAATAAACACCACACCCACAACCACAACAGTAACAAATGCTTCTCTACTAGTTGTTTACTTTATATACTCTTTGGTATTTGTCTATTTCTTTGGTTAGTATTGCAAATATCAATGGCACAAATACATCTTAAACAAACGTCTCATGATGATACAATTATACAGTACAACACAACAAATGTGAGGAGCAATGACAATGAACAGCTAGATACTGCTTTTAGTGAATACATGACGTTGCCATATACGTTATTCGTAAATGGAATACACAAAAGTACATCTCTTATTTACAATAAACTGAGAATAATTCTACCCACATCAAATACCGGTACAAACAGTATTGAAGATGATTATGTGTGTATATTTTATATACTCTTGGGCATTAATCTATTAACAATGATACCATCATTATGCAGGTATTTTAGAAGTAGTAGAATAAGGAGAACATCGTATCTAAGAGATGAAGAAAGACTAATACAAGATGAAGATGGACTAATGCATGATGCACAAACAGATCAACAACATATAAAACACAACAAACTTTTACAGGTATATCTACCAGCATATCTCTTTGCAACTTGTGCCGATTGGTTACAAGGACCGTATAAATATGCACTTTATTCCTCTTATGGATATACACAACGTGACATTGCACATCTGTTTGTAGCTGGATATGGCTCAGGAATGATACTGGGAAGTATAGTTGGCGGTCTGGCAGATGTTTACGGAAGAAAGAGACTTTGTTTATGCTACTGCTTATCCTACACATGTAGTGTACTGGCGAAACACTGCAAACACTTCCATGTCTTACTACTGGGTCGAGTTGGCGGAGGTATAGCCACAAGCTTGCTGTTTAGTGTATTTGAATCATGGCTGATAGGGGCGCACAGAGAACGAGGATTAGACGACGAGAAATATTTATCAAAGAGCTTATCCATTTCAATGTATGGTAGTTCTTTAGTTGCAATTGGTAGTGGTGTATTGGCTAATATAGTCGTTTCGAACAGTGGCAAAATGAGACCACTATATGGAAATGAATCTTCAATCTACTATGGTGGTTACATATCAGCCTTTGATGCGTGCTTGATACCATTGTTACTATGCGCAACACTGGTTACTTTCAAATGGGACGAAAATTATGGGGAAGCATCTACTCCAGAGCTTAAGAAGGAGCTGACATCTTCCTCGAACGGTCATGATGATGGAGTTACTACCAGAGAATATAGTGAAGGTTTCTTGAAGAAACACTCCTCTCTTGTGTTTGAAGATGGCGAAGAATACAAACTAATTGCAAACGATGAGGTTGATACAAGTCGAAGCAAAATAGGAGGAGCCTTCTCTGCTCTTCTAAGTGGATGTAGTACGGTGTGGAACACTCCAACCATACTTATCTGTTGCATTGTTGGAAGTGTTTTCGAAGGTTCCATGTACATATTTATCTTCTTGTGGTCGCCGGCTTTAACATCACTTCAAGACCAAGTTGATGTGTCAAATGGAAGAATAGTTGAAGGAGCAGAAAAAGAAGATAGCAAGTTGCCATTTGGCTGGATCTTCTCCAGCTTTATGGTTTGCTGTATGCTTGGATCTATAGCTTTCTCTCGCCTGTCAAATGCTGGTGTATCGGCTTCAAAGAGTCTTGTTGGTATCCTGGCTTTATCATCTATATCTTGTATAGCAATGGCATCGACAACGAGCAATGTCACTTCATCGGCTTTTAGCCCTCAATACATGGGCATGTTGTTGTACGAATTCTGTATCGGCGTGTACTTCCCAGCTGTGGGAACTCTAAAGGCAACTATCGTGCCTGAAGCTGAAAGGTCTGCTATTTACAATGTATTTCGTTTACCTCTCAACTTGATTGTTCTAGGATGGTTGGTAGGTGATTTCACTGTACAAAATACTTTCTTCGCAATTGCACTATTGCTAATGGGAATGTGTTTGTTGCAGCTTCGACTTGTAATGTCGAATGGTGACAGTCATCAAGTTCATCGACACAATATATAAGATATGATGCATACTAGTGTAATAATAATGTAAAGTAAATATAAATTCATACTTGTATTGTAATGGGTGAACTACTAACTACAATTCATCCTCTGAATCTTCCTCTTCTTCAGCCTTTGCAGCCTCAACAGAGCTCACCTCAGGCACCAACTTCTGGTCACTCACTGCTTCACCTTTAGTACCTTCCTTAGTATCAGTATCAGACTTTATAACCACAAAGTTTGGACTCTTTCGTAAAGTCCTAAGCCAATTGAAGTCTTTTACATCCCAATATAGGTTATTTCCTTCTTCATTCGAATAATAATCTCCCTCAAACACCATCCCATTACAATCTTCAATGATCGGACCACTCCTAACCCAACATTTAAGCCTAACATCTTTTGATTCATGTATACGCAATTGATAACAACTACAATGTATGATACTTGATGTACAATCTGTGACATGTACTGGACCTAATGTTGGTTGTGTTATGTATACTTTGCAATTGTATATGTGTTGTAAATGTAAAGAGGGACGAGATCCGTGTATTAGTATCGTTGCATTTGATAGATTTTGTAGCAGATAGGATGATGATTCGTGTGCTTGGTCTTCAACAACAGTATGAGAAGGAGGGTGTAACGTATGAACTGATCGTGGTGCACTGTAGAATTGCAACTCATCTTGGGTTGTTTCATTAATGAGTACTGTTCCACTTGAAGATATTTCTACTGTACAATTCGACATATCTTCCAGTACACCGCCATATTTTGTACGTAGATTATCTTGCTGCTGCTTCTCGTCTTCTTCCTTCTCTTTGTTGTTATTTTCATTGACAGCCGCTTCTGATGTACTATGCATAATGCCACTTTCACCTTCCAACATTTTCTGTTCAGCCATAGCCTTTCTATAACGTTTGAATATAAACTTTTCCTTTGGGCAGATAATCTCTCGTGCAGTATCAATATATTTGATAATCTTATCTAATTCAGATGATATTAATCGTATATCCGTTTGTGTTATATCTGTCATGGGTGTTTGTAATATAGATTGTAGCAGTTCATCATTATTATTTTTATTGTCTGTTGAAGTTGATTCGTTGTGAGTATTGATGGATGAAGAAGAAGATAATGCATGACGTTGTAATGTTCGAACGTTTTGCAATATTGAATTTAGTTGAAGTTGTCCTTCATTACGTTTTGTGGATGTTGCATAGTATGCTTTTGCCTCGGTATAGTTAGAGGATTTAGTAGTTGCTGTGCTATCATTGGCGAGGTCTGACGTAGAGGACGGCACTAAAAGTAAGGAATCAATTTGACCTTGATACTGTGAACATATTTTACGAAAGTTTGTAAAGAATAAATTACTCTGTGCTTTGGTAGATGCATTGTCTACCGTATCAGTTGGATTGTTATCTACATCATTGGCCAATTCGGGTGAACTGTCATTTATTTTGCAATTATTACTATTACTACTCTGAAGCTGCTTCTTATTGTTATTACCAGCCAATCTCTCCGCTTGGGATGCTAGAAACCGTGCCTCTCGTGGATCAGCCATAGTATGATAGATGGATAGAAGTTATGTTTGCCACTACAAACAACTTGGTATAATAACTCTCGATAGACACAATGAAATGAATGAACTTAGTTTTCTATACTGCTTTTGATTAAAGGTCAGTTCATGATAAGATACCTTCGAACCAACCTTACTACTGTACTTTCACAATCAAGGAATGAAGTAGATAAGGGTTGACACCCGCTGCTTATAAGCCGCCGTCGCCCCTCAATTATGTAGTATCTAATATCCTATATGCCGTGGCTCGTTGGGGTGGGGTACCATTCGTCTCTCGATGGGGCATACAGCATAGATTTCTTAGAGTTTCGAATGGTCTTGCTTTATGTTGCTCATGCTTGATCAGTATCGATAAGTGTGTTTGATGTTTGATTTACATAGCTGATCGGATATGCAAATCACATACTTTTGAGAAGAGTGTGTGTATATAAGATCTACAATCGGCACGCACATCATATCAATCCATTATCTACACATCAACCCCTCTAGATACATCTAAGTTTTGATGCAAACAAACCACATACCACAGAACAATATGTCGGAAGTAATGAATGTAAACAAGTTACTTGCTACTCATACCTCCTCCTCCAACGACCAGAATAAACTAAGTGGTGATTGCAAATCAGGAGATTGCAATGGAATAACATGCAGTGAATGTTGGTCGTTTCGAATGTACAAACGCAAGTCTTCTTTGATGATGGCTGAAGTAATGAATAGTAACACCGATGATAAAGAGCAGCAGAAGGTTAGTAACTGGTTACGTCATGATAAGTGGACACAGTTTGAAAAGACCATGGCTGATAAACATACTGCTGATAAGATTGCACAACTTGAGGCCGAGATTAGCAGACTTCGTGAGGGCTTTATTGAAGAAGAAGAAGAAGAAATCTCGATTATCGATGAGGATGAAGTCGTTGCAACAGAGGAAGATGATTCTTTGCATGAGATGGAATATCTAATTCAATTATGGGAAGCTAGGTTGGCCAAGAGTAATGAACAGGAGAACAATCTCTCTGGTTTGCCTGATATTCCCAATCTCGTGTATGTTTCTTCAATGGAAACAGACTTGACAGACGATACTCCAACAAGAGATCTGCCACCACCGGAAGACAGAAACCCTGCATACTCACCCCGTGATGTCATGGCTGATATCAACGAGAATGTACCTCCAAGGCCTCGAAACATATTTCGATCCAAATCGGATGTCACCGATTCGTATGTGATGAAGAATGATCCCGTTTTGTCATCACCAAAATGGAAAGTATTAGAACAGATGATTGAAGAGCGTGATAACAACATTGAAACTCTCAACACTGTCATCTATTCGGATACTGACATTATCAAGAAGATGAAGGATACACTTCAAAAGTTAGTTCTTGATAGAAAGGCTGTACAATCAAATCAGGCACGTGTAGAGGAATTGGAATCAAGGTTATCTTTGCAAGAGGAGAAGAATAAAGTGCTTGAAGCCGAGTGTGCAAGATTACTCGAGGCAATGTTGACTTTAGATGGTCATAGCTCCTCTCAAGAGAATACCATCGCCTATCTTAAGTCAGAGATGGTAAACATGCTCCTCAAGAAACAGCTTGATGAAAAGGCAATGGATAAAGAGATCGATCAGCGTGATACTACTATTGCCAATCTCAAGAGCTCATATAAAGAAGAAGCGGACACATCACAGAAAACAATCAAGCATCTTGGCGTGAAGGCATCAAGCCTGGAAGATCAAGTAGAAGAGTTGCGTGCGGAAAATGTCAAGCTACGTATCCATGCAATGCTGATGCAGGAGGAGAAAGAACTGAACGAAAAGGAAATGCAGAAAGAAATGCAATTGTTGTACATTGAAACATCACGTCATGAGATCCTTTGAGTGTGTGGTGCAGAAGGGAAGGGCAGAAACAGCATCAATATATGTAGAGTTGTAAAGATAAGAAGCAGATTCAAACAACATTGATTAACACTTAACATTAATCTCCTAAACAACTGTGTATCTCATTTTGCATTTTGCTTCCCCTTTTCATTCAGACCACATATTAATATACCCCCTAACATAGACCCCAAATAATATTAACATTAAGCCAAAGTACTATAATCAGTTGTAGCTTCCTCGTCACTACCACTGCTACCACTGTCTTCACTATCCATATCACCAACTGAATCAGACCGTTGGAAATCAACAGGTAAGATCATATCTTTGGAAGAGTCTTTGTCATCCTCCATTTCATCTTTACTTCCCTTTTTACTACTCCTTTTAGTATATCCCTTCATACTCAACTTATCAGAGATACGTTGAGCATCTAACATGCTTGTATTCTTCTTGGCTGATATTGTTCTTGATACACCCTTGGATGATCCATTGGCAACACCGGCTGCGGTGGCGACTGAGCCGATCAATGGTGCATTTGGATCTTCTTCGTATATACCACCATTTGTGGCAGCGTCAGTGGGAGCATCATGAGTCTCACATGCAACATGTAATATATCCTTCTTCAGATTCAACTTTGCCATTGCCGATCGAGTACGGTAGTCGTCTTCGAATGATTCTTGCTTCTGTGTAGTCTTCCCTTCCTTGGTTATTAAACTCTTGGGTAGATATCCCCCGCCGCCTCCGTTAACTGCACTGTTATCGGTTGACACTTGTGATAAACGACTTGACGTATGCACGACATCATCCAATGGTTGATTCTCAGCAATTAATCCAATATATCCTGTTGATACACTTCCAGATACACTTGTATTGTCAGCACTTGAATCTGTTATGAAGGAAGAAGAGTCATCGAAGTCATCAAGTATGTTGTCAATATTCTTCGTCTTCTTGGATTTCTTCTCCTCCTGTTCAGCCTCCTTTTCTGAAGATTCTTTAGATGCCACAGCTGCTGCTACTGCGGCAGTTCCAACAATTGCAGCCGCGGTAGGTGGTGACGAAGCGGCAGCAACTGAAGAAGTTAATCCTGGACTCATGATTGCATCATATGCTGATACACTTGCACTCTGAGCTGCCTCATTTGATGGACTACTAGATCTGGAACGTGACTTCGATCTGGAACGTGACCTAGAACGTGAACGTGCTGATGATGTTGTCGATGCAACCAATGTAGAAGCAGCAGCCATGGCCGCCAAAGGACTCTTGGCACCTGCCCAAGATGCGATATTACTACCATTGGAATCTTTTGACATGATATCCCCCGATGCAGTAACCTCCACTTCTTCTGTAAATTCTTCCGATTCGGCAGTATTACTTGCCTTAACTTCTACTGCATGTTGCATCATATCATCGTCTGAATTGTTCTTATTGCGATGTTTAATGATTAGTAGAGAGATAATGGCAATTGCCAATAATGATGAGCCCACGACGACTGGTATAATCCATGCTAACTTTGAGGTATCTTCATTAGTTGTTGGATCTTCAATTTCAGACTTGTCAATCGTCTCTTCATCTGTCTCAACTACAACATCACTGGTAAAACCACCAACTTCCAAATAACATGAATTAGTACTAATTTCAGTTTGTGTACATACCATTGGTTTTAAAATATCTTGTAATTCTAATAAATTTTCAGGTTGATTCAATTCTGTTACTACAAAGTCTGTAGTTTCGGTTGATGTTGGATCATCTTCATAATAATGGGGAAGGCCTGTGAATGTTGTTTGTCCTTCGTGTCCTAATGTTATTTTGGAGGTGCCGGTAGTTGTTGTGGTTGTTGGTTGTGCTGCTGTTTCTTGTAGGTTACGTGACCCATTGTGACGTAAACCGCGTTTCCAAGGCAAATCCTTATCCCCCTCTGTATACAACATACTGTATACATTACCAACATTCAAATCTACAAATCTGTCATTATATAATTCACTACTCTCAAATGCTTCATATCCTTTGGTATTAACAAATAATTGTATAGCATTCATTATAGCTGAGCGTGGATTACTATTGTTAATTGGCGTATCAGTGGACTTTGCTAGTTCAGAATCTGCAGAGATGCCCTTTAATGTTAAAGAAAAGGGATTGAATTGAACTGTCACAAATTCTTCATCATTTGTATCTAATTTCCCTTCTAGTATACTCCGTGGTAGCAAGAGTTTAAAATCCAGCTGTTCGTGATTATTGTCTTCTGGGTCGGTTAGTAGAGATGATGCACCGACTAAAGGAGAAGATGATAGTCCGCATAATATTACGGAGAGGACGGCTAGTAGTGCAGCAGTCGTATATTGTTTAGGGGTAGTAGTAATTACTGCCATTGTGTTATTGAATTTGAGATTTATCTGTAATTGACAGCTGTTATTATTGTTGTTGGGGGTGTTTGTTGATAAGTTTTTATTGCAATGGTAACTTCGACTCAAAACTCGATATATAATTCAATTGCCAATGAACAACTACTTGAGTAATATTATGAGGTTTGATATTGACCACGCAACCTTTTGTATTGCCTCTCCTACCTACCAATCTTGTTGTTATTGGACAATCATTGGCAGTATGCAGCACACTGTCGGTTTCTTGTCTGCCGAACCAGATTGCTAGGATACCTTTTTTACCACGGGTGCGGTATCCTTTATGAGAGTATGTAGAAGATTTACCATTGGCATTGAATTATTGTATCGTAAGTTGTTTTACTATTGAATATAAGAATAAAGGAACAGTACAATAAGTCAATCAGGTACATCATGAAGGTATCAAATGCAATTGCTTTATGTAGTTTGGCCGGTATGTCGGTAGTAGAAGGATTCGTTCCCTCAACCTCGACTCCAACAACGTCTATCCAAAATAAGATATCAACAACTAAGAACTCGGAGTTATACTTTTTTGGTGGCGGATCTGCTAGTAAAGAAGACTTGGATGAACAGGTATGATTATTTCGTATTGTAAACGTTAAGGATGTAACTATCCGTTCTTTTGCCCGTTCTAAACTCTCACACATTTCCTTGTACCTTTATTCAAATTATTGTATCTATTTCTTGACACTATGTTCCATATTATACTATTATGTATATACAAACAATAACAGTGGGAAAGACAACAAGAGATGTTAAAGTTTCGCAATTCAGGTGCCGATGAACGAGATAAGTACTTTCAGTCAGTCGAAGATCGTCGTGCAAAAGCAACAAAGGACCAAGTCGATAAATGGGCTTGGCAAAAGAAACAGTACAAAAAGGGAGAGGATCGTAAGTTGAATCTATCTTCTTTGCAGTGCAATTATATAATATAAATGCTCTAACAAAACTATAATATGATATATACCACACAGCAATTGATGAATGGCGTAAAAGACGTGAAAGTGGACAAATATCTGATTTAGAGAATCAATATGGTGAGCATAATGAGTTGTGCTGTATGCTTTTGTTAGTTAGTGAGTATATGCTCAGCTCTCTCTTTGCATTTATCCATTACAGGGGATCCAAAGAAGATTGGAGGAATCCCGTTACCAATGGCAAGCTTTGGGGTAGGAGGTGAATTCGGTGTTGGGGGTAAATTTGATAATGGAGGGAGATTTGACCTGCGTCTACCCTATGCAGAACAGGTGTGTTATATTGATCTCTTAGCCAATTATACTTCCCTTCATTTATATCGCAAAATACTCACTGCTTTTCTTCTTCGTCTTGTCTTAAAAGGGATGGGTAGATGAAGAAGATGAAGGAAATGGCGGTAATCCATTTGCTAACATTTTCGGTGGAGGAAAGAAGGCCATAGCAGAAGAGAAGAAAAGACAGGCAAAGAAAGAAGACACTCCTAAAGAAGAAGAGCCAAAGAACAGTGGATTCCAATGGCCATTCTAAAATGATCAACGACGTCTTCACTAAAGACACTCTTGAGTGAACAATATATTGCAAAGACATGACTTAATAGTAGCAGAAATAAACACCTTGAGTAGTAGAATATGTATATGTAAATGACTATCACTTAGTATCAGCGGCTAATGCCGTTGGCTATTATAGTTCCACAGAAAGATATAATGTATGCAATCAGACATGCAAGTCCCATACCTATCCTATCATTCGAAATCCAAATTGCGATTGGCAATGGAAGATAGGCTGCGCTCAAGACAGATCTTTTCATCAAAACCTCAGTGGACAATCCTGCTGCAATATAGCCACAAACAAAAATGGTGGCAACCAATTATTGACAAGGCCATATGGCAGTAATAATGGTATTGCAGGTAATGATGAGATATGAAGGCTATCACTAGCACCTACAGGAAATGCCAACACTCTCCAACGAATAATGCATCTTATCATTCCTGTTAGCAATCTGAGCGCATGTGCTATACCCGAATGTGGATCATACTGCCTACTAGCATACTGACCCCGCCGCCACAGAGTATATTGGTCGTAGTTGCTGTGATATGATATTGGTGACAAAGATTTGATACTATCTTCATACCCTTGTAGTTACCACACCGGCAACTAAGCCTACTAATGCACTACCACCGCTGATATTGCTGCTGCGAATTGACTGAGAGGAAGATACTGATGATAATACCCCAGCAACAGTTGCAGACTGTATTGATAGTCACAGAAAAGTATTGAAGTGAGCATTTGATGCAAATTATGAAGTGTAAAACCAAAGTTTCTTACCATAAGGAGAGTACTCTGATCAACACTGGCACTGCAAGTAGAAGTAGCAACAAGTACACAGCATACTGTTCCCAAAATTATATGCTGAAGAGCATACTTTATTGTTGATAATGGTGAATCGAGATCAATCTTATTATCATTCTCTTCATCCCAAATACAAGAACTTGATGAATCCATTCCATATCCATTTCCCCAAGCGTTGATCAAATGTAGGGATATACAAACAAAAAGAAAACATGGCAATGCAGATTCCAGTATTGATTTAAGTGTCGGTGATTGAGATGTATTCTGTTTGTCTTCATTCTTTTGTACATTCGCTTCTAAAATATCTCTTTCATGATATGTCATATTCCATTCTTCACTCAAACTTCTTGCCCATCCTTTAGCTTTTGTTAATGTTGTAGAGGCCACGGAACCACCACTGTTTCCTACAATTCTAAGATCATACAATGAAGCAATTTGACTCAATGATGTACCCCCCGAGCCAACAACGGGAAAGTTGTTGATTCTGCTACATGCCTTCAATGAAGCTGTGTGTATTTTAGTTGGTTCTGATGATAAAGATACCATTGCCTTGATTGTACAGTCTTCTGTCTTAATTATCTCTGCTAATATCAAATTAAGTTTTATTGCAAGTCTATTGATTTTAACTAATGGACCCGTATCAACCAATGTAACTTTAAATTGATTTGACATTGATACATATGTGATATCATTTGACGTGGTAAATTGATTCATTGATGTTGATGTTGATGCATCGTTGTTGTTTGATATGATGTTATCAAAGCCAACTGTATAGGATACAGCGCCGCAGGGGGTCCTAAATTATCCCCTTGTATATTATCATCGGGAACCCAATCCTTTTCATTTCGCACTGCATCAAATCCACCACCATCAAGACAAACAAAGATAGCATGAGATATTCCCTTGCATATGCGAGTGTCATTTTTATCATGAATGTTAAGTAACTCTTTATTTACTGTTTCGAGTAACTCAATTGGATCGGTATGACCTAATGTGGCTGTGCCACCGCCGCTGGACCCTATCAAGGCTACGAATAATACTTTGGCATCATGATGGCGTCTCCTATTGGTTATGGTGGGGAGGAGAAAAGATAATACTAAAAAGATAATATGGATCTTTTTTTCTTCGGCTCCCCTTCTCTCATCTCTCCCCCACAACGTCGTATTGTCTCCATCTATATAAACTTATTAGCCTGGTTTAGTATCTTTTAGTATTCGATCATGACAATTGAAACTAGTTGATACACGCGTCTAAACCTCTTTTTTAGTCATTGGAGAAAAAAAGAGGATCTTAAGCAAAAGAGTTGCCGATAATTTGCTATTGCCATTGCCTCATAATCCAAGTTTATTTATTATAACTACACTTTATGCAATCATGACAATCCAGACGCTCAAATTGTGTACGTGGTCGCACCCTCAGGTACTGGCAAGGTGAGATATACTATTTGATATACATAATATGAGATAAGAATGTATATTTTTTTGTGCATATGATATGTCTCAAAATTATAATGGCATGCCCCTATTATATTGTTATATAGTCCTTTACTGGCGATTATATGCATGTGGTACATGGATATAAACACATCGATGGAGATTTTCCGCTAAAGAGTTGTGCCGTAGATCCCAAATATCGTGAGATGACAATTGGAATCCTTCGTCATTTCCTTAATGAGAAAGATTTATCAAAGGAGATTTGGTCCCCTTACTTTGAAGAGATCGCCAAGCTTACTGTTGAAGCGGCCAAGGAAAATGACAAAGTTGTATTGACTCATGCTACATATAAAGAGGAAGCTCGAGAAGTCGTTATTGAGCAGATTGTTAAGGGAGGTGAGAATGGATATACATATTTGTGCTATGATATGTCTCAAAATTACTAGCATGCCTCTAACGACACGTGATACAATATTGTATACATACAGGTGTTCCTAGGGATCATATTACTGTTATTGAACTTACAATTGATAAGATTATCAAGCTCCGAGGTTTGTATCATCGTACAAAACGTCAAGCTGAACAGAATGGAATTACAATTGAAGAACATATAAAAGATCATTGGGAGTGGGAGGGTGATGAATTAACGGAAGAGAAGTATATTAAGATTATGTTGGCTCAAGAGGAAAAGCAGAAGCTTATCGACTTTGAACCTTGCCCTATTGCAAAGAAAGTGGACGTATCTGGTCGTGATATTACCCATTGTGACAATCTTGACAAGGCACTCGGTGTCACTCGTTCCGACGACTGGACATATAAAAGCATCTGTGACAAGGTCCTTCCTCGTAAGTTATGTTGTGTGCATGAGATGCGAATATGCTTCTCAGATTCTAACCCGTCTACTTATCTTCTCTTTGGGGGAGAACAGTGGATAAGGAAAGAGATGCAGAGTGTATAGCTTCGGGTAGCATGGAAGAGTGCGTAAAAATTTTCGGAGAGATATCTCCGGACTCGGCAATTAAAGAAGACGAGAAGGATACGGATGAAATAAAAGAGCTGAAGCAAAAGCGTCGTTCAACTATCATTCAGGCAAAATCCTGGAGGGAAATGGATTCCAAACTTGACTTGGAGGATGACGAATAACTCAATGTAGATGTAGACTAGAATGGTGGACAGTATGGTACCTTTTAACAACTTATTTAACCCTCCACTATTCTCAACTTGCCTTCTCGAGCTTCCACATTATACATAGTAATACCCAACTCGTCAGCAAACCTCTTTGGTACGTTCTTTTCTCTTGGATCACATGTAATAGACACAGCAACACCAGGTCTACCTCCCCTTCCGCACCGACCAGCCCGATGAGCATAATGTGATGCATCCGTTGGCAAATCTAAATTAATAACATGTGTCAAGTACGGTGCATCTATACCGCGGGCAGCCATCTCAGTCGCAACAACAAGACCTACATATCCTTCACGTAGTGCCTTGTTTACCTGGGCTCGGTCTCCTTTGCCACTGCCTGCACCACCATGAAGTGGGGCGGCGATGATATCCATCCTTGCTAACTTTTCAATCACAATATCGACACGTCTAGGACTGTCCACAAAGATCAATGCCTGTTGTGGAGTTGGTTCGGTATTCAATATCTTCCGTACAGCTTCAAGCGCCAACCTTTGATGCGGAACATGTAGCGTACCGTGTATTGTCGTTCTACTGACGCGTGCAGATGTAGAAGATTTGTTACTTTGTTCAACTCCTGATGTTACCAACAGATCATTATCATCAACTGAGGCATGTGCATATCCTGGTCGTAAATAGTCTTCAATGTTTTGTCCATTGTTCTTCTTATTATCACTTGTTTCTTGTCCAAGCATGTCAGTGGCAGTAGCCGAACATAAGATACGTTGTAATGACGTACCATGTTGTCGATCCATTGCATTCATAATTGCCATTGTCGGCTCTTTGTGTGAATCATACTGTAGTAAGGCATCAAATTCATCGAGCACTACTGATTGTAATCCTGATATCTTCATTTTACCCTGCTTCTCTCCCGGTCGACCGATGATCAACTCAGCAATCCTGCCCGGTGTACCCACGACAACATCAGGTTTCTTCTTACGAAGATTTTCAACATTCCTTGAATATGGCGTCCCCCCAATTGCCATTGAAACAGTCAAGCCCGTATCGACAAATAAGGCCTGTGCCACTGATACAATTTGACTTGCCAATTCTCTTCCAGGTGCAACAATCACAGCTTTGGGAAATGATCCACTTGCTCCCGGTACGCCCTTGTTTTTATTACTTGCGAATAACATTAATGATTGTGCAATAGGTGCCAGGAATGCCAATGTCTTACCTGAACCGGTATGTGTTGATATTAGTACATCATTCATTGCAACTATTGGCGGACATGCCTTATCTTGTACTGGTAGTGGATATGGACATGTCATGGTCGATGATTGTAAGTTGGATAATAATGTTGGATTTGTTATACCAATATCTTCCCATTGACTAATTTCCATACTGCTACTTTCTTCTCCATCATTAGTATCCTCTCCTGATGTAGAGGAAAGAATATCTTGAACAATCTTATCAGCTTGATCCAATGTCAAGTACATTTCATTCCCATCCTCATCTAACAATGGTTTCAACCTTGGTTCTTTACGCTTTGGTTTCTTCTTCCGTTCTTCACTTTCCAACCGTCTAGCCTCTCGTCGTTGTTCACGTCTATCAGTTGAACGCTGTTCGCGATTATCACTTGATCTATCGGAGAAGATACCTCCTGAAAGTGATGATGTATCTCTACCTTGCTCTCGTTTTAAGTTACGAACAATATTACCGCCACTACCCCCAACAGGTCTAGGTGATATCAAATTACTATTCCTCTTATTAGATTCATACCCTTCATCATCTTCATCATAATAATCTTTTGAAGCGATTGGTACTACCACATCCTTCTTCCTTTGTTGTGGACGTTTGGATTGTAATCGATCTTGATTTGATCGTACTCTATTTAACATTGCCTCTTGCTTATCAAACTTTTGTTTTACCTTCTTGGTACTTGGTTGTCTTTCTTCATTACTCTTGATAGGCTTGTTGTTATCAAACAATCCATCCTCTTCAGCCCATGGATCCATAACTCGATTAGCACGGAATACAGCTGCACCCTTTAAATTACTTGCACCTTTATCATTTGCAGAAGACTCATACTCTTCATCTTCACCAAATGACATTACAAAATCAGCATCCCCATTTGATTTCTGTGATGATGTTGCACCAGCGGTACCCCATCGTTTTTCAAGTATAGCTTCTAATTCTTCTATAGATTTGGATGTTTGTAATGGTGGTCCTCGACGATGTTTACCCTCTTTTACTTTGTTATTGTTTGATGTCTGTGTATTTCTACTACCATTTAAGTTGTTGGATAGATTGTCGGGTGATTGCTGTGTATTAGCTGTAGGCGGAGGTAGAGGATGTGCCTGTTGGAGGAATCTTCTCTTTTTATTGTTACCGCCCTTCTTTTTATTGTTTGTAGTAGCATATATTGCAGTACTACTACGTGATATCAAGTCTATGTTACAATTATTATTCTGTAAAGAATGTGATGTAATGGAAGTAGTTGAGAAACTTTGCACATCATGTGTGCTTGTGAAAAGTATGGCGGCGGTGATGGCGAAATTGGATGACATTGTTAATATGAATTGCAGTACTTTGCAATCAGATGATAATAAAACGATAGCTGTGGATTAACTCCTCTACTGACACTTACATCATCTATCGGCAGCCAATAAAATTAAAGGCCGCGAATGTTATTTTATTTACATTTTGGCGATTCATTCACAGTTTCGGGACCAACACAAAGGAACGTAGACGGTCTGAATAGAAATCAACCGATTGTATTGTAAATACTACATTGATCTTAGTATACTGTATTTCAGTATAGTCAATATATGCTGTGGCTTGGGTATACTTTACTCTACAACTTTATCACACTTCTATTTCTTCATATATCTTCTAACGGTTATGTCAGTTAGAACAATTCTCATATTGATGAGTTGAAGAAGATTCTTCTTCCTCTATACAATCCGATCTGCATCTCTTGCCTTTATACTGATATACTAACTTTTTATCACTCATCTAAGCTTGCAATCATCTTTTGGAAACCAGGAGGCATCTTTCCTGTGGCCGCAAGAACTCCCCTTAAGAGAGCACCGACTAAAGCCGTAGGTAACATTATAATGCCCGAAAGTATCTCCCCAACAATCTGCTTCCATCTTGGTTCTGTTGAAGGGACATATACCTTAAATAGCAACTGAGTTTGTATGTATGAAATAAGCCGAAACTTAAACAGCATGGAACATGTAACTATAAAAACCATATTGTTGATTGCAATAAATTTCAGTAGTCGATTTGGCTTGCCTTGTACGGGGTGATCCTCTAGCCACTTGAGATAACATGGTTTTAATCCTAACTCATTGGCGCCTTCTTTTATTATATTCATATATCTTTGACTAGGACATGGATCATTTGAAAGACGTGCATGATCTCTAACCCGAAATGCAACAGCTTGAACTGGCCGTTTAGATTTGTCATATGGTACACATCTTACTATATACTCTTCATATCCTTGCATTAAACCTTGACCGCCACCTTCGGATTTGTATACTTTTTCATAATCTTCTGTCGATAACTTAATAAGAGCACCATGACATTCTTCTCTTTCATATGATTTGAGAGGAAGACTTACACTTCGTCTATTCTTATCTACTTTTTCACTACTGTCATCTTTATTATAAAACGATGGCAATGGTTCTAATGATCCCATGGCTGGTTCAAGTGGAGGAAATGCCCTTAGGTTAAATGCCAATCGATGATGCGGTATAACACAAGGTTCAAAGCTAAGAGGATTAATCTTCTTGCCACAGATAGATCTCTCTTCTAACTTTTTTCTACTAAGATTTGATCCAACTCCAAAGTAATATAGTGGTTTGTTGTTTGCTATAGCATCGAGTACTAATTTGGGACGAATAGGTTGAGATTGTGGCAATGATTTCCGATATGATTGATACATAAGAAGAGTTGTGAAAGTTGTTGCTGCTAGTCCAAGATTTGCAACTGTGCATATGCTGGATATTCCAACATTGCTCTCTTCCGACGACCATAGACTCATGATAGTTGTTGATAGTACTGAGTATATATTGTATGAAGAGTGACGTATCATAGGAGAGGAAGTGTGTGTGTATGTGTGTGGTGTTCAAAGGAGAGATGAAAAAATGCTGTGCATTTGGATACCGACAAAAGTAGGTAATAATATAGGTAGGTCGTAATAGCGAATAGATAGAGAGTAACTAATCTCTTCTGTAGAGAAGCATGCTACATTTAATATAATACCATGTAGAGGAATACATTGTTGTCCATATCAGTCGCCGCCGCAGTATAACGAGAACAGAAGAGAGGATACTGATTGAGTTGATATTTGGATCTTTTTATCTCTTGATGTATGGTTAATATCAGCCGCCGCCATCATATAGTGATGAACAGCAGAAAAGAATATTGTGAATTGATATTTTGGATACCCATTGGAATAATATCATTAATATATCTTCTCAACAATCATCATACCGCAGAAATGACAGATGTAACAATAGTTTATAAATTGGTTGAAAATACAAATACAAATCAATACACGGATGGATAGTATGAATGTTCTCCGATATGCCGCAGAGGTGAAAATAAAAGATGACACATATGTACCCATTTCTGTCATGGATTGGAGTAAACAACTTATCAGCTCAGATCAAGAGCTGATTGCATTTAGTTCCATACTTGCAAATTCCCCTATGAAGGCTTTCTTCTTTGAAACAAAAGGAGTAGACAAAAAAACCTCTTATTTGGAACAATTCGAGTTTGTATTAGTCGAGTCATCTTATTTGTATACATTTGCAGATGATAAACAAGATGAAGATACTAGTGAGCACTTTGAGCAATGTAAAGAATCAGAAGTCGGGTGTGTATTCTACAACCCTAGCATGACATCAGTTTTGATAACACCGATGAATCTTAAACCTGAAAGTAGTAATGTGTATGGACACTTGGCTTCATTCATTCGTCGAGCACCAAGTAGTCAGATAACGAAATTCTTGACAATTGTCATACAAAGATATGTTGAAGAAATTGAGATGAAGAATGAAGATAAAGTGTGGCTGAGTACAGACGGCACGGGAGTGGCCTGGCTTCACTTCCGACTTGATCCCATACCAAAATACTACGATTATAGACCATTTGCTGATGGGGAGAGAAAGTAATACTTTATACGTTAATACTATAACATCCCTCCCATCTAGTCTAATCATTCTGGTTGCAACAGCGAAGTAAGTCAGTTGTGTTAGTACGATACACTCGCACTAATGAGATTGTCATCCTTGTATGTACATTTGATTGTTTTGGACAGTCACTCATGATATCACACACTGAGAATTTGCAGATTCATTTGCCTTTTCGATATGTTTCAGCCCCGTAGCTGTATTCTCTTTAGTATTCTCCATCTGTGTTTCGATTGTATCGACTCCCTCTTGTTGCTCATCTACCAAGCCAGCGAGATCCTATACAAAACAAAGTAAGAGGCAAGATCGTATCCAACAAAAGAGTAAAGAGTACCAAAGATCATCTTACCTTGTATATCTCATTGACTGTATGCATTCCTTTGTGGATATTTCTAATTTCTTCCTCTCGTTCTCGCATGATTTCCTCATTGATTTTCTATACAGAGTATGAGAAAGAACAAATGAGAAATATTATGCCCTACAAACTCAAATACTCCCTTCTTTGATTATAGATACTCACATCTTCTTGAATCTGCATCTGCCATTTCATAGCACTCTCAGATAAGTCCTGATCGCCACCAAGTAGTCCTGAAGTATCACCTCTTCTCTTTCGTTCTTTCTCCTCCTCTTCTAACCGAACAGTCTCACGTTGCTTAGCCTCAGTCAAGTTACGTTTACGCTCAACATCTAATTGTACATTCTTATATTGTTGTTCTACTAATCTATAATCTCTTGTAAGTTTAACATGTGTAGTTCGTAGTGATGAAGCATCGGTTCGAGGCAGAGTTGTTAGACGTGATTCATGTTGTTTCAGTTGCTTTTCTATACGTTGTCCTAACTGATTTATAACATCTAATTGTAAATTGTATCTTTGATGGATGATGTATTAATTGGTTTGTTAGAACAAAAGACAAAAGTTAGACATAATGAATACAATATCAGATAACAATTGAGTACATAACTTACTGTGTTTGTGTAACAGAAGTATCATTTTGTGTACCAACACTTCTTGCCATTTTTTCAAGCAAAGCAACATTTCTCTGATTGATATTAGAACATGAATGAGGTATGTATAGAAAGAGAATTGCAATGTTGAGAAATAAATCGTTGCAATTTTGATGCACCTAAATCAAATCAAATATGCTGTTGTACATATCATACATACCTGATATTGAACAATGGAATCACTAACTTGTTCATATCCACCCAACCCTTGAGATAATGAATAACCCATTGCAGAAGAGGAACTATTGGTATTACCTCTTGGCACACCACCTTTAGCAGCTGCTGAGGAAAAAGCACCACCTGTACTTTGTTGAGATCTACCTCGCTGTTGACCGCGTGCGCCGCCACCGGGTCTACCTACATCTTGAAATGACATATCTATATTGTGTATATTCGTTTGCTTAGCTGTTATCAATAGTAAAAATCACCTCTCTGTACATATCATCAATCCAACAGCAAACATGCATTTTATACTTAGACTGAATATCGGGTATTAGGTAAAATGTATATGTAGGTAAATGCCCTGTTTGGGCGGTTAATTTAACAAAAAAGACAAAACCAATCAAAACGAGGGTAGATTATAAGAATGAGTAATAACATGGAGGCATCGGAGGATATGCAACAAAACATTAAGAGAAGAAAGATATGCACCGACATTAACATCACAGATTTAGATGATGAAGTTATCCGCAGGGTTGCAATATTTCTACCCAAAACATCTCGAGCTTTACTAGCTGTGGCATTAACTACAGAGTCATCTAAATGGAATGATGTTGAGTGGAACAAATCTTCAACTCCGAGTATTTTATCATTGGTAAGCACATATAATGTCTGTGGAGTGCACATATTATTGTGTATCTACATTGCTCTAACAACTGTTTATCATTGACCATGAAAATCTTTTATACTTATTAAAGTGGGGTAACGTTAAAAAGAAACAACCATGCCAAGCTACCAAAGCTATTTTATCACCTACATCGACTGGCGCGTCATCATTCACTGAGTACACTGTTGCACGAGACCAACAAATCAAAACACACACCAGGAAAGTGTTTTTCGATACTCCAATAGATGAACGAACACCACTAAATGACAGACTTCTACATCATGTTACAATTCAATATGACAAGAGATGGTTAGAAGAAAAGGCGGTCAACAAGGATATGTTCTATGATAATGATATGCAGTACAAGGTTACTAAATATTGCAATATATTAAATCATCAAGGATCATTTCTAGACAGGTACTTTAGTATGTGGTCAGAATTAGACTTTGGAGATATTGAGTATGACCTTGCAAGCAGATTGACTGATGACGATATAGCTGCTGTACTATCTTGTATTAATGCGTTTGAGAAGCTCAAGACTTTGTCTCTTACAGGTTGCGTTAGTATATCGGGAAAGGGTTTGCTTACGCTACAAGGATCGAAAGTTTTGGAACGAGTAGATATGAGTTTAGTTGGGAGAGGAGATTCCTTTGAAAGTGGATACACCTTATCCGAAACAATTGTGTTACCAATTTTGGATAGCATTATCAACACGGAAGGCAACTCATTGAAGTACATTCAATTTCCAAAATCCTGGCAGTATTGTCCTAATTCCATCAGCTCAATACTCGGGTTTAAGAATGGTGAACTTGATATATTTTTGGCAAAGTACAAACAATCACAAACACAAAGAAATATGAGATGCATCAATTGTGACAAGCAATGCCGAGATGCTCTGTCAATTACTGGGTCAAGGGTGAACAATGTAGACATATCTCAAGACTTTACATGCTACAATTGTCTAGATAAGTTCTGTTATGACTGCAGGGATGGCCCAAAGCCACGGCTGTCTGCCTGTCTTGGATGTGAAAAAGAGTTTTGTAGTGACTGTGTCAAGATGATTCCTTGTGCCACATGTGAAGAAGAAGACGATCATGATGAGGATAATGTAGGATTTCAAACCTCTTATTACTGCAGTTCAGAGTGTGCAAAGAGGATTACCTGTAATGATTGTAAAAGAGTTCTATGTGGCAGAGAGAACTGTGGGAAGATAAACACATGCAACAGATGTGATAGGTCAGGATGTGCCGATTGTATGATTTTCCTTGAATGTGAATATACTACCTGTAAAGAATCACATTGTGTTCGATGTATTGATAATGGAGAGAGAATACAGTTTCAATGTGTACACAATGCAATTTCCCGGAACATCCCTATTTTCGAAGTCGTCCAATGAAGACATACTGTTTTCGTCATCGACTGAAAGTTTCTGGCTTGTGTGGTGATAGCCGAGATTTTATGTCTTGGCAGCAACAGGAAGCTGAGATGTGTCTTGGATGTATGCAAATACTAGCACCAAAGCTTATTGCTACATATGATAGTTTACAGGTAGAAAGGGCTACCCAAACTCTATTGATATTAACTGACAGAAACGAGCGAGTTAGTTATGCATGCAATCGACCGGTATGTTGTGAGAAATGTGAAAGGCGTCAGACTGGGAAATTGAAATTTAATAGTAAGCAACCTTTTCTTACATTTGAGCATCGTTTGGATGAGGTTCGGAAAGCTGTACATGATGGGAAAAGGTTGGGAATAGAAACATGCTCAGGATGCTTAAAAATGTGTATGGTACAACTTGCTGAGATACATGAAGAGTATATGAAACATCTTGATAAGCAATCGAAGGAGCATGCAAAGAGGCAAAGAAATAGCGAGTTACTCACTGATCATTAAGACTAAAACTTTAATCTTTTATATTCTCTTTAATGATAGTATTCACTTATCTAATACCACAATAAATAATTGAAGTAGATTCTCTATCAATGTACTCTCGTCTCTCATGGTATGGTATGGTATTCTTTCTTGTAAATCTTCATTATTTCTCACAAATCGGTGGTGACGTACGAAAGAGGTTTGGCAAGATCGATGCTTGTATTAAATCAAATATCATGATAACCGTTACCCATAGGTATATGAGTATATGTTTTAGAGTTGAGAGACAATAAACTGTGAACATACTTGTAATATTCTATTGCAATACAACGATACCAATACCAGCACCTCAAATTCAAAAACAATAATAACAACTCGGAGACGACGAACAACTTCCTCATTTTAACAAGTTGATGATTGCCCTATTTATTATTATTACTGTAGTATATGCAGCTAAAGAAATATCAGCTGACGGGTCTACATCCTATACTAATAGTCTAAACAGCCATGTATCAAATAGCAACACTATCAACACAAATAACAACAAACCACAAAGATTTTTAAGATGGCGAGCTACACAAGAAAGTCCAATTATATTAACGAATGAAGATCAACCAAATGATAATGATGGTACATATCTAAAGTTTAATGATATCAATTTGAGACTCTATCCAGTAAATCTACCACCATTTGAGGGACAAATTGGTGGCAATGTTTATGAGACATATAGTAATAATGAAATGGATGGCATTATGAGAGTATTGCAAGCTGTATTAGAATCTCATATTAATTCAACATTACAAGAGACATCTATGGACTTAGGTAGTGAAGAAGAAGATATTACAAAAGGTATTGCTGCATATGTCAAATTGGGCAATGTTAAGTTAGTATCTGCATCGTACAGCAACAATAATTATGATTTGGCTAGTGAAAGTAGTGAACCCGTGAGAAGTCTAAAAGAAGAGAGAGATTTGCAATCATCCAAAGAAGGATCAATAACCATACAAATTGAAGGAGGAGAAGTTTACTATAAGTATGGCCTAGGCGGTGAGTTACTGTCAACATTACCAACACAAGATGAGTTATCTTCAATATTGATTGATAGTCTAGAATCCCTTCCTCGATCAATCCAATCAACTAATGCAACATATACTACAAGTCAAGTTGATAATTTGGGTGAAGATTCTGATCCGAATTATCAAGATTTATTTTTTGGTATGTTTGATGATGTAGTTGAGTCAGTGCCGGCCGTGGAGGATACTGATGAACCAACACGGTTCCCTACAACGAATATGCCGACCGATGAACCTACATTTAATCCGATAACAAATGCTCCAACTGATCAACCTTCCGAGAGACCGATTACGGAAAGTCCAATATCAGATGCTCCAGTTGCAACCCCGACTACATATTCTCCAACATCTTCTTCTCCGACTACCTCGATCCCGACAGAAGCAGTAGAAGCTCCTACCGTGCCTGCTGAAGAGATTCCAACACCTGAACTACCGACCACAACATTTCTCCCGACAGAAGATGTTGTTGCCAATTCAAATACTGACAACAAGGTTGAGCCAATTACAGGTCAAGATTTAGTAGCAGTCATCGCAGAAGCAAACTCAGCAGCCAATTCAAAACCAGATGATGAAGAAGGTAACAATACCACAATTATATTGGCAGCTTCCATTTCGGGTCTAGTTGTAATATTTGCAATACTTGCTTTATTTGTGTACAAACGACGAAGATCTACTTCAGGGAGTAGTTTTCCCTTGAGTAGTAGGAGCGATGATGACGATGACATTGATGGCAATGGAGTGGTAATGAAGGCAGTTCCATTGTCTAGTACTATTGGTTCAGATGATTTCAATAGCAGTGGAGAAGAAGGTGGGCTGTTTAATAATAATCGTTGTGAGAAGAAGACTGACCAAGAACGAGATTTGGAGAGTGGAAATGGAAACAGTGGTCAAGGTTCTTCAAATGCTCCGAAATCTCAACACTTCAGCACCTCAAAGAGTAATGTACAACCTTCAAGTCAAGTCGATACACAACTGAAAACTCAAGATCAAGATGAGGCTTATGATAAGATGTTAGCAAATGCAATGGTTGCCGGTATAAGTAAGAAGAGAGGATCAGTACAAATGGCCAACAAAAGTTTAATGTCATCAGACACTTTTGCCAAGGCTAAGCCATTGCCAGCCGATACCAACGAGGTCGAAGAGGAAGAGGAAGATACGTTGGATGCTTTGGCAAAGGGAGAGCCGCTAGGTAGACATGATAGTTTGACTGGAGCTGTACAACTGACAAGGGATATCAGTGACTTTGATGTGTTGGCAGGAGCAGCGGCAGCTAAGGAGGAGCTAGTATTTGATGACATCGACGAAGCGATGAAACTGGCCGATATTCATATCAACACTGTTGCCCGAAATGCCGATTCTGCGGATGACGATGAGATTGCTGGAGAGATACGTGACGATACCAATAACAAGTTTGATGGTTCTAAAAGACCCCGATCATGCCCACCACCAGTTGATAGCTCTCGCCCTCCCATGGCTCCTCCATCAGCTATGCATCATAGCAGACCTACCACACCTTCTATGATGGTGAGGCAGGATAGTTTTGCCTCCCGTGATATATTGAATGATATTAATGCTGCTGCTGAGAAGAGACGTCAAATCGAAAGGCAGAACGGAAGAAGTACACCTACCGATTTAC
>Ga0075437_13364_pt1 | contig 34230 bp, 22 predicted proteins | sample MintriMetagenome_FD_74266 | JGI IMG/M metagenome (GOLD analysis project Ga0075437, IMG submission 74266) | Marine eukaryotic communities from Monterey Bay, USA to study complex ecological interactions - Minidiscus trioculatus and... | ecosystem: Environmental > Aquatic > Marine > Unclassified...
CTTCTTCATCGGTATCTTCTTCTACAGAAAGAGTAGGAAGCTGCTTTTGTTGTTTAATAGGAGCTACAGTCTTCTTCTTCTTTTGCTTCATAGATGATGAGATGTCAGTATATTCCTCCTCAATCATCTTCTTCCTACCAGATTGTTCACGTTCATCTCTTTTTACACGAATACGTTCAATATTATCATCTCGTATCGCATTAGGTTTACTCCATACTATGTTATCATCTCCTTCGGTATCTGATATATTATCATCTTCTACTTTTAATGCAGAAGAAGTAGATGATGGTGTAGCTGTTGTGGTGGTAGTTAGATGATTGATTAATTGCTGTCCCCAAGACCATTCTTGAGATGGTGCAATTGTATTTTGTATTTTTGTAGTATGTTGCTGAGATACAGGCGGAGGCGAGGATGATGATATGGTCTGCCAATCTTGATCATCATCATCATCATTCTTCTCATTATCTACATTATCTACTAATATGATATCATCTTGAGATACTTCTTTATTAGAAGTTGCAATACGGTCAGAGTTGACTTTCATTGCTGCATTTTGCTTTGTGTTGGTATCCTCCTCAGATAACGCCGCCGCGGTAGCATTGCTGGAAGTAGGCTTTGTTGTAGATGATGTAAGAGGTACCCAGTTAGTTTGATCCTCATCATCAGAGGTATATGGTATAATATCAACCATATTCTGTTGCTATTATTCAGCAGAATAATTTGCAAATTATTTTTTGCAAAGTAAAGGATACCAATTACCAATCCAAGCAGTAATAACGGCCTGTTCTATCGTAAACCAAATAGATGCGGTATATAGCAACATAAAGTCATACTATTATGCTACACACATTAGATTAGCGCTTAATCCTTTAATTGGTGGTGACCCGTGGTAAGGATACCCAAACAGAGTTTTCCAACATGAAAACTGAATAAAAAGATAATTATAATTTTATTTGGTGGTTATATTCATATTAACTGGTGTGTAGAGATATATATTCATACGCAGCAGCTCGGCGGCTTTTGACATTGAATCATTTATTGATGAATTCATACTAGATATAAACAGGTCATTCGGTCTATCATTAAGTCATATGGAATTGTAGTTGCTGGTTATAATATAAACAATGGGGAAGCTAAAGCAACGCAAAGGAAAAGGAAAGGAGGCATCTCAAAGAGAGGACATCTCCTCCTCAGCTAAGCCTCTTAACTCTACACCACCATCTCCATACAATCCCAGCATTATAAGTTTACTCGTCTACCTTATCAAGGTTGTACTACTGTCAATCCTCTCCATACCATTTTGGATTCTAACATCAATACTATCAATCATATACGGACGACCTCCAAAGATGGTTGATATACGACAAACAATACGATTTATACAATATGCAATTTATTCGACACATATCAATACAATAAATGCAAAGATTGAACTAATATTGACAATAATACTACATACAATGACCTCACCAGTGTCTGGATTTTGCTGGTTGATAGATGAACTACTTTATAATAATAAACAACTTAATACTACGAACATTACAAAACCACTCTTTGTACTCTCGGCATATCGGTCTGCATCTACCAGTGTAGCAAGAACATTAGCAGACGATACATCTCACTTTATTGCACCGACAGCAATCATGTGTGCCTTCCCATATCTATGGTTATGGAAATTAGTTACATACATCGTTGGGGACGGAATCACAAAAGAAGAGACAAATGCAAAACTAAATAGCAAGTTTACCAAAGAAAGTCTTGAACGACATGATAATAATCATTTTGCAATTGATACGTTTGATGGATACTTTCTTGGATCACACTTGAATGGTTTGGCTTACCATTTAGGTCCAGATGTGATTGTAAAAGAGTTGAATAATGCATTATTCGAGGAATACAATCGAAACTTGTTCGAGAAAAAGTTTGTTGATTATATTGATCGAATAGCAAGGAAGACGTTACTCTTCAATGGCGTGGTACCATCACAAATAGATGAAAGATATTTTCTATTAAAAGGTCACTTTTTACAAAGTGCAAATGCATTGCAAAGAAAATATCCAGATGCACGATTCTTGACAGTATTAAGAGATCCCCTTGATAGAATACAGAGCGGCGTCAATCATATGGCAGTTAATGCTACTCTTTGGCAAGGAAAACCAGTTCGTTGGGATTGGTTAACCGAAGCATATCAACAAATTGAGGTGACATATTGTGAACGAGAGATGGAATGGTACAAGGATCAGGATCATAAACATCGTCTTGCCATAAAGTTTGATGCATATGTGAAGCAACATGATAAGACAATGAAGAGTATCTATAGAGACTTGTTGCGATACAGTGATGATGATATACCCGACTTTAAATCTATTCCATCAAAGAAGGGTTCAAAACATTATACAATCAACAAATCTCTCAAAGAGCTTGGAGTAGATGAGGTTGAAATAAAACTGCAACTCTCTGATTACTATGACTGGATGAAGAAGCAATAGGTCAAATGGAACACTTCTACAATAATGGTAACCTAAAGCAATCTATCTCATCTAAAACTATCTACACATATACAAAGCATACATTCTAAGGATCTGGTTTTCTGAACGTTCCGGACAAAAGGGAGGAGAAACTTTCTGACAAAGTACGTCCAGTATTCTCAGAACTGTCTATTCGACCATCTGAATAGACGGAACGGTCTAATAGGTTGCGTCCACTATAATGCCCGGCAGGATCTCTTCCACGTCTAACAATTCGTTGTGGAACAAATTCAGATTCATCGTCATCGTCGTCATCATCACTACCATTGACTGTACCACACATGCTACTGCACTCGTCATCGGTCGAGTCACCCCAGTCTATGCTACTCTGCCTCCAGTCAACTGCATGTTTAAAGTGTCTCGTTGACGTATGTGTACGTTTATTATGATGGCATCGTCTATCTGTACACAGCTGTGGCTTAGCCGGACATGACGAAGATGTTCTATCCGATATACTAATTCCAGTAATGGAACCTCCTCCCTTGCTCTTCCTTCTCTTCATGAATCCAACCAAACTAAGATTATCAGTGATGACTCTACCACTACTACCGGTTGAGTTGTAACTTGGACGACGTCGTTCCTTTGGAAATTCAACAATAACTTCTGAACCAACTGAGGATTGACTATCTCTCCTGCCTGGCATGCCGGGGCGTAGTACTGACGATCCCCATGATATACGTGGATCATCTGTACTTTCTCTCCGCCGGGGGCGATATACTGGGGTTTCGGATACTACTACCTGTTCCTCCCTCTTCTTGACATATTGTTCTTTCAGGGCTGGTGGAATATGTTTATCCAACACATCCAACATTACATTGTCCTTTCTAATCTCTACCGGAGATTTATGTGTCTTCTTACTACTTCTACTACTACCACCGCTACTGCGTCGTGTAGTAGACGATTTCTTACTCCGTCTAGATGATGATGAGTTCTTTTTATGATAACTACGATGTGAACGTTGAGAACTTCTCGATCCGTCCGATTGTCTTTTATCATATGGTAGTATATCGTCTGATGCTTGTTTACTATTCTTGGACGAAGAAGAATTGGACGATCGACGACGTTGGTGACGCCGATATGTTCTACTACTTCTATCGGTAAATGCTACAATCATAATATACCCCCTATATGTATTACTTTGTTGATTATTATGATAATTGCAATTGTATATATTTATACGAAGTATATATATGACAAGGTTTGACTTTGACGTCGATCGATCGTATCAATACCTATCAATGCACGCTAACAAAGACCAGAAGATGTAATAACAGACAACCTCGGTGAAGTTGCATACACTATTTGAAGCTGAACACGTCTTTTATGTGTATCACTGCATACTCTAAGCATTATATCGTTTCACGAAGGAGGCATGCATTGGCTGAACAATGTGTCGTTTCATGTTCTCTTTTTGCAAAAATAGAGCAGCCCAACTATGTCATTTCAGTGGTGTTTAGGATAAATATTGACGAAAGAGGTCATTAGGATTTTGTTGCAACCAATCATCGTGGGGATCTCACTACTCAATATCATGTAGGTCGGCCAAGAATTGAGCCTATGTTCTCTACAAAATGATGTTATGTTGAGCCTATATTGTATAATCGTGCCGGCATGGGATAATACCGAGCTGAGGCCACTGAGGAGTTAGAAGCATTTGTGAAAGAGGATAGACGTATGATAATAACGGTTTAGGTTACCCGAAGATGGTATTGTACATATTGAGAGATATCCTTCGTATCATATCTCGCACACCAGTAATAGTCGATACTATTTCATCACCATTGCCATCATCACTAACATCTTTGTTGGTAGGGCTTGAACTTGGACTTGGCTCATAAGAGCTGTCAAATTCATCATTAGTAGGCTTTAGACTTGGCTTGTTAGAACCTGTATAGTTTGTGTTGGATGAAGAAGGACTTGGAGACATACTAGTCAAGTTTGTACTAATTGGAAGACTCATAGTATTGGTTGAAGAAGGACTTGGAGACATATAGTTGATTGGAGGAGAACTTGTGTTTGTCAAGCTTGGAGATGGACTCATACTTGTGTTAGATATGATTGGAGACGGACTTAAAGTGACATTGCTTGAGATACTACTAGGGCTCGGTGATGAGCTCGATGGACTAGTTTCCGTTACTTGTACTGACGGACTGTATGTAAGCGGATTGGATGTCGGATGTTTACTTGGCTGTTCTGTAACTGGCGAGCTTGACGGCTGTAAGAGAAGATATACATGAGAGAAGGGTATGAGTGTTAGTTTGGTGTAAGTTTATGATAAGCTATCATGTTTAGAAGATGCCCTTTGTCTTACCTTAACTGAAGGCTCGGGTGTCAGAGGCGATAGTGTTGGATAGTTGGTAGGGCTAGGAATAGTTGGCTATAATAGTAGTCATGATATATGAGTGAGATATGAATGGCACAAGATCATTCAAAACACACACCCCTAAATTTGTTGACTTACCGAATCAGTTGGTCCAGCACTAGGCATAATCGTTGTAGGCTTGTTTGTGGTAGGTTGCATACTAGTAGGAGGCTGAGATGACGGCTGTGTACTTGTCGATGGAACAATAGAAGGTTGAGAGGAAGGTTCATTGCTCAAGGTTGGGTTCATTGTCGTCGGCTTTAGAGTACTTGGTGATTGCGTGGGCGATGAAGACGGACTTAAAGATGGACTCTTTGTGGTTGGCAATGTCGTTGGCTATATGTATTGAATATACAAGATACTTGGTAAGTTCATCACATAAAATCGGTAGAAGTATACAATGAAAAATAAAAGACTCACCGAACTACTTGGTGATATCGTTGGCGACTCTGTTGATGGGCTTTGTGAAGGCGATTCCGTCGGAGATGCAGATGTAGGGCTTAATGAAGGACTAGCCGTCGGGTCTAAGGTTACTAAATCAGTTGGAAGAGGTGTTGGGATCGGAACCGGCTTATGATAATTCAAAATAAGAATGGAGAAGTTAGTCACAAGATGTGCACAAATAAATACTGCAAAAACTAATATAACTTACATTTGGTGTTGGTTTCGATGTCGGCGATACACTTGGAGCGATTGTAGGAGCAAGAGATGATGGAGCAAGAGTAGTCGGAGATGTGGTTTGACCAGGTATTGAATAGTAGACGACACCATTCCATCGTGTCGGCCATTCAAAGTTTTGATGCAAATGCCATTGTGAGATACCCTCTGCTAACGAAATGTAACTATCAGAAGCATATACTGTATTCTCCTGAACACCATCACTGTGATACATGTTATTACCCTGATAATCTTCGACTGTAGCATAAACGCCCAAGATACTATTCTCTGCAAGCTCAATCGGTGGGTCGAAAGCAGGCAGAGGAGTTGCAACGCCTTGCCCCTGCCCTGTTATCATGCCTTCCCAAATCTTTGTCATGCTATTTGTGTTTGGCCAATCTGGATAGCCATCTCCTGTCCAAATCTCGACTAGTTCAGTTACAGGTGCCATGTGTATATCGAACCGTTCAATAGTGACAGCGGTATCGCCAGTCAAAATTGCAAACTAAGGGACGAAAGAGAGAGGGTGAGTGGGTGCAATATCATGTGTACAACAGAACAATCACTTCTGCTTACCTTATCACCATCGGCATATGACGTGTCAGGAGAAGGCCCATCAAAAAGAGTGGCAAGAGAATTACTGGATTGGCCATGCTTGACAAGGCTTAACAAGACAACTATGAGAAGAAGCCTCATCGTCCTTCTTCTTCTTTCTCTTCAAAGGAAGGAGAAGGAATGAAGAACCTAAGAGATGTTATAGTGATTCATCCTTAGTGTGACTCCCATCCATGTTCAGTTCAAAGATCTTTAGGTTTTAAAGGTTGTTTGTTCAGTTTGAGAGTTTGACGACTAAACTTTTGACCTTGCGACTCTTCGACTCCCGTTTTCAAGATATAGTTTACTACTGTTTTCTACCCTATGTCTACAAAGGAAAACGGCATACAATCTTGATACAATATCAGTGAGAAGCAATAACAAATACAATCTCATACAATAATATTGAGAAGCAATAACAATTTTATATTGTAGACAAGTCAGGCAGTATCGATATGTGGAAAAAAGGATCATTTATGTCTTACTCAAAGTCTACCTTTTTCTAGCTGTCTCTCTTCCGATGACCGCTGGTCTCTGCAACAGTATCTAATCCTCCTGTGAAATCAGACAATCATCAGTGGTGGTGTGTGTGAGTATTAAGAAGTCAAAGGACCATTACACACATCTCATGTGAACAAAGAAACACAATATCTAAAAACTTACATCATCATCACCCTCAACTTCACGATTCTCCAACTCCAACCTTTCCATCATGGCTTGTAATTCCGTCTCCTCCTTCAAACTAACAGCCTTAGGTGCCATCTTAACATCCATCTTACCACCCTTTTCACTAATCTTTTCAAGAATAACATCAATAGCCTTCTGCAACAAAGCAATACCTGCATCCTTCTCCAAGGTCATCGTCGACAAGACATATATGGGTGGAGCAATTAAACGAATTTTAATAGGCGAGTTCTCAGTACCCACGGCAATACCTGCAAACAATGCATCACGAATAGCATCAATACCATCATAGGTAAAGCATGATACTTCAACATCGGCACGGATTTTGATTGGCTGTGGTGCCAACCTTCGTCGAATGTATGTCTTTAATTCATCAATAACATCAGCTGGGACATTCAACGTTGCAAATGGATCCTCGGCATCAGAACTACCACCACCCTGTCCCTCCTCAGCCAATGCAATCTTAAATGCATCATATGCGTGTCCATACTTTCTATATAATGGCCATGCAATCCTATCATACAAGTCTTCAAGATAGAACTTACGCCGTTCCGCCAAATGACGTAACACACCATGAACAGCCTTAGCCTTATTAAACTTATCCTCACATGCCGCAACATCCTCAGGACTAACACGCCTCTTACTCAAATCAATATATCCCTTCTCTTTATCAACCCTTAATACCATTGCCACTTCATTCCTACCAACACGAATTAACTTATTGATTGAACGGATACGACGACGACTTAATTCACTTAATAATATTAATCCCTCAATGTTATTATATTCTAATAAACTAACATAGGCACCCATATCAGCGATTGTTCGTACATTTACCATTACTAGACTTTCAATTTCGGGATACTTTGATTCATAGAATCGACAATCTAAATTCTTTTTATCATCTTGATTTAAATAGAGACGGAATGATCCTTCAGTATCGTCAGCAGTGATTGTTGTTGGCTCTGCTGAGGTTACTGTTCCTAATCCTGCAGTAGACATGTTTATGTTGTGTGTTAGTTGTTGTTGTTGTGTATGTTTTGAGGTATCTTTATTCAATCCGAGATATATTTAATCTCCAATACACTGACTTTTTAGGAAGCTAATAATAGAATGCTATAAATGGTACTAATGCACACTCTGTTCTTTCAAACGACGAGGAGGACTTAATAGTTTGCTCACCTGCCGATAGCTTTCCTACTTAGCAAAATAATATGAGAGGTGGAGAGTGGAGATACTAAAGGATACCAACGTAATTCCTCATTATTTTTGACAAACTCAAGTGGATGAATTTGCGTAGGTACTATCCTAATTTACATATAAAGTGTAGCTATATTAGCTACCTAGTAATACGCAAATTATTTAGTAAGCAGGTAAATTATGATCTCTCTCTTTCATCACATAATTAGTTGAATAGGCCGCCTTTGTTGCTTAAACTTGCTTGTACTCCTAATTCTCAATTAAACTTTAAAGATGGATAAGCTTACTAAAGATCAAAAGGATGAATATGCCACATCATTTGCTGCATTAGCTTTGTATGATGTAAGTTATACTTATGAGAGAAAAATGATGACCTCTTGTGCACAAAATATTACTTATTTGCAAATCGATATAACTAACACCATCTATTCTCTCCATATTTCCAATTATTATTATTTAAAACAGGGAGGAGCTGATATATCTTCAGATCAAATCAACACTCTCCTAGAGGCTACTGGTAACACTGAAGTTCAAGCCTTCTACCCAATCATCTTTGCCAACTTCTTATCTGCTGATAAGATTACTGAAATGATTGTTGCGCCAGTCACCGGAGGAGGTGGAGGCGGCGGTGGAGCCGGAGGAGGAGGTGGTGGAGATGGTGGTGAGGAAGAGAAGGAAGAAGAGAAGGAGGAGGTTGAGGGTAAGTTCTTGTTAGTATACCTTCTATTTTGGAATTCGTTAATAAAGCATATGCTAATATATTTATTTTACTGCACACCTTTTATTATTTTACAGAAGCACCCCCTGCCGTTGATATGTTCGGAGGTGATGATGGTGGAGATTACTAAATATTTTATTGAGTTCTGTATTGTTATTCATAAAATAAACAAGTACAAAGCATCACTACTTAGTATTTCTCACACCCCACAAAAGGGACTAACCTTTATGTTGATTGGAAACAGTGTCAACAACTCACTTTTGCAACATACATCTCAAAACATAGAAATGTGACCTGATTCAACATATATCGAATATGAAGCGAATGGGAATCAACATGATAAGCGGGAATGAAGACTCCTTTACCTATGCTTTGCTCATAAATTCCAACACAAGCTAATATCATCATCAATCAAAGGAATATAAATAGATATAATGAAACACACTCATCCCATTATCCTCTTGTTATCGGCAGTTATACCAAGCCATGGACAAGATGCAAGTATTACAACAGGATTTGCTGGTACAAATATGGGTAAGTCGGACTCCGTCTTCGCTTCTTTGTCTCTATTGATCTTTGCATCATCATTCCCCTCCTCACATGTTCATTCCCGCTCCATTATCCAACCTTTTATAAGCTAATGGTAATATCTTTACAATCAAGGCCAAGTCAACCGAATCAATTGCAATCAACAGCTTTGATATTAACATGTCGGGTCCGCCAGCTCCGAATCCAGCCCCTCTCGAAGTTTACTTCTTACCCGGCATTGATCCAGGATCTTACCAACCATCGACACATCCCTATCAAATGATATACCAAGCTGATGTATCTGGTGAGGGGAAGGGCAATGTCACCTCGTTACCCGACTTTGCAACTCCCGTCATCATCCCTCCCGGTGCCACTTACTCGTTTTACATTACTGTTGCCAACTTGTGGCTCGGGACTAATCTGTGGTATAATGTTGGGTCACAAGTCGGAAGCATTGTTGCATCTGATGATTATTTGGAAATTGGTGAAGGGTATGCTGTTGCATATCCATTCTTGGGATACTCGGCTCAAAGGAGGTGGAATGGTAAGCCATATTTGAATGAACGTATGATTTGTGCTATTCATTTGTTTACTTTTTATTCTTGTTTCACTTCTCCAATATGCTCACCATATCTTATACACTTCCTCTTCAACACAATAACAGGTAATGTTCACTACACTATTGGATCGACACCGCCTCCACCAACTGAACCACCATCACCAAGCCCCACAACGAATAGCCCAACTCTCAAGCCTACAGAATTGTTTATATCAAATGACTTTCTAGAACCAACGGAGCTCCCCACTCAAGCTCCTTCACAAAGCCCTGAAGATTCCGTCATCAGTACAAATCCACCGACAACCGAGGCACCTGTATCTCCTCCAACAAGTAGTAATAATGATGACAATGGCGGAGACAACTCAACATCATCACCGCCAACTTTGAGACCTGTCACAACATCAAGTCCAACTACGAAGCGTCCCACTGAGCCAGCAGTAACATCCTCTCAACCAACAACTGATGTAACTGATGGTCCTACTGAGAAGTTGGATTCCTTCTTACCGAATAAGCCAACCCCATTCTCTTCATCCTCGACAAAGGATGGCAACAATATCTATCGTCGTATGTGTATCTTGATGTCAGCAATGTTAGTTGGTGTCGTATCGTATCTTTCTTGTTAATTAAAAGATTCACATCTTGGGTTGTTCGTAATATAAAAGTAAAATAAAGTAATATATGTATTGATAAACACTCTTGCAATGTCTCTTCTTGCGCTTCTTGGCTCTTCTTTAATAGCACTGTTGCAATGTCACATTGTCTGTTTGCAATGTTTCAATAGCCAATTTATAATGCCACTCCGTCATACCTCTCTTTACTGTGAGAAGTGTTGTACAGTGCTTATACCGAGCTGCAGAGATACCTACAACATGTCGTCATCGTCCACTTTATCATGTTTGCTTTACTCGATTTTGTGTATAAGATGTGCACATATCTTTCTAACTCTAATCCATATGATATCCAATATCTTCCCTCCTTTCATCTTACTAATACTATCTAATATCATACACAACATCCACTACATTACTATTTAATCTATGATGTCTCATCGTGGTGGCGGTGGACATTACTATCTGAGGAGGTCGAGAGTCGAGAGGTGGGGGTTGACCACTATTAGATACCCCTAGATTATGCATCGTCATCAATCATCGATCGTGTTTATATTGAACACATCATTGCAATACAAGTAGACCACCATCTTGGCTGGAGCTAGGTGGAGGCAACTTTTTAGTGAGTATTGATTGTTACCTCAATGCAAAGATTTGTAAATAGCCTCATCATTTTTCTACCAGTTTCTACGTAGGAATCGTCAGCAGATGACTCTTTGACGATTCTATCTCACAGGCATTTGCAAATTTTTTGCATGCCACCGAGCTTGCTCGCTCATCCATTGTAATGCAATGCAAGCTCATAAATATTCCGATCTATTCAACGCTTGCCATACAAGTTACTACTATCACAACCTCCTCTAAATATACCAACAAATATATCATATTATCATGAAGACATCATCATTACTAGCAGCCGCGGTAGCGCTTATCTCACTATCGTCATCATCAGCATCGTGGATCTCATCAATTGTTTCAGGGATCAAAGGTAGTGCATCGGATATCCAACCAAGCTCGGCGGCAAGCCCAGAGCCAGAGCCAAACTTCTTTGGGGACCCATGTATTGACTCAATGGACTTATTCTGTCCTTCTGGGTATAATGCTGATGCAGTATTGCCACCAGAGGTAGCCGACCATTTGAAGAGTAGTGGCCTTGCTCCTGCTAGTCTGATGACTGAAGATGTGATCACATGCGGAATCGTTGCACTCATTGGATTATTTGCTCAAGAAAATGGTCCCTTCTGTAATGATTTGCAAATGGCGGCAGGGTATTGTTGCGCTCTCTTTGAGGCAACACATGAGCCTTCTCATGATTGGATTGAGCATACAGAAGATGTACGCGAACGTAACCTCCGCGGTTCCGATTACTTGGTTTAGAAATCTCTATGGGGCCTGTGCGTGAGAGAATGTTTAGATAGGAGGCTGATATATACCTAAAAGTCATGTTAAGTGTTTTGTAAATGAAGAGAAGAAGATAGAGTTGAAACTATGCAGGTCGGGCCTACCATGTATTCATACTACTGAGTGTACTGTGATTTAAGTGATAAGAGATAACGATTAAGATAATCAAGTGTATGAAGAACTTCCCTCCTTACTTGAAGTAATATACAGAATAGATTTCTTATCTCTATTTGTACCTGTTGAGTATGGTCATATGTCATGAACCTGAAGAGACCATGCCAAACAGGAAGATACCTGCATTTGCGGAGGTTTGATAGATGTGTCTATGTTCTACTGAGTCAGTCTTCAGTACTCATATATCTTTTTCTACTTTTATACACACGGATATAAATCAATCTGGTCTTCAATACATAAACACAAAACATTTAGAACCCTTGTCGATTCTGGTACGACTGCTGATCTAACAAATGCAAATCTTCTACAGCCCTAACAGAACTTCGATGACAACTTGAACCAGAACTAGTATGGAACGATGCTTCTCTCTTCTTACGCTCCTTGTGAACAGTCCATGCAATTACCAAGAAGGCAATCAGGGCACATACCGCCAAGGATACCATGACAATAGCAGCATAGAACAATGGAGGGTGGGAAGAAAAAGAAGAGGACGAGCTACTACCGGCAGAGTAGACAACTTCTTGATGACCATCATGGCTGCCGCCTCGAAAGTTCATATCAGGTCCAAGGTATGATGTATGAAGGACACTTCCCTCTTCATATGTTCCTCTGCCTAATCGATGATGGATCAATGATAAAGCATTGATACGTGCCTCATCTTCATGGCCTGTATCGGTTGTTAGATAGATGGAACTCTTAACAACTGCACAGTCTGTAGCACCAGAAACTGTTGGAGTACATTCACCTGTGTGATAGTGTTGTGTGATAATGAAGAATCATGTATGAGCAAGATGACAGGAAAATATCTACAACAAACAGGAGCACACATAAAAGAGACTCACTCAAGGTGGCAATACTTTCATCTTCCATATAATAAACCCTCGAAACATACGGATCAGATCGATGACCACTAGTAAAGCTACTCCGAACTAGACTGCTGCTACTAATCTCATCATCTTTCTTATCAGTAGGACAAACCAACAAATGTTTAGCAACATCATTTAATATTGATAATTGCAACCTTTCAACCTCTTGTTCAATACTAACACGTACATCTTTTTCTTCTTGGCCAGTAGTTTGTATACCATACATGAAAACAATTGGTTCATCAACCTTCTTACTATTCGGATGTATCCCATTAGGATACTCTTGACACATTCGTTTTTCATATACCAACTCTTCTTTCTCTTCTTGAGTACTAATCGTACCTTCTTCAGGTAATGGTACGATAAAACCATCATCACTAATATCCCTCTTTGCACGACCAACAGTTGGCATATATGACGGCCAAAGTGTAGGTATAGGAGTATCCACCACATGAACAGTCGGGCTAAATGTCGGAAAGACAAAGTAGGTTGGTTCATCACTAGTTGGATTAGATGTGATTGGATGTGCTGTAGGACCAGTACTTGTTGGTACTTGGAATGTTAAACTCAATTTAGTAGTCTGCTGTGGTTCCTTCTCTGGGATATGGAACTTCAAACTTAAACCTGCTGGTTCTGTATCTTCTGATGATACTCGAGGTTCAGGATTGACAAATCTTTCAAATACTTCTTCCACTATAGGGACTATTGGTGATATCGTTGGTGAGTATGATGGAATTTCGGTACTGATTGGTGATATCGTTGGGGAGTAGGATGGTAATGGCGTATCTTCATTAGTTGGTGAACTTGTCCTTGGTTTCCATCGACTTGTTCCTTCATATGTCTCTTCAACAACCTCCTCGAGTGATGGTGTTGGAGAGTCAGTATCATCAAATGTAGAATATCTACCAGTAGGTTGAGAACCTCCTCTTCCACTACTACTGCTACCCCATGTCCGACCACTTGTATCATATGGATTAGATTCAGTTGGACTTACACTAACTGCTTCATCACAGCTACCACTTTGTTTATCCCATGCACACTTATCAGTTAATAACTTACATTCATCTTTAGTTGCATTATTACAAGACAATCCATCATTTGCAAATCTTAAGTATACCTCTTCTTCATTAACAATTGGTTTAGACGTAGGTTGAGGAGTATTATCAAATCGTGAAAAGGCATGATTTGTACGACTATCGGCTGCATCTTGATATCCTCTTCCTTGATATCCATCCTCTTCTTCTTGTTGCTCATCCTTCTTTTCTTTTTTGGTTGGCATACCATTCGGTGATGGTGTGGGTATTAACTCAGTACCTAAGCCACCATGTGATAATGGACGTGATACTGAATTATTAACTCCATAGGCATGTGTATTAGTTGTTGGAACTTGACTACTACTTGGAGACTTACTACTACCTACTCCCTCACTTCCTAACTCCCCAGCAGCTAACCGCTGCTCAGCTTCCTCTAAAGCATGTTGCCTAGCCAATTCCTTCTTCTCACGTTGACTAATCATCTTTTGTATATAATTTGGTCGTTCACCGAATGTTGTTGGTGTATATGTCGGCCAAGAGAGTGTTGGATAATATGTTGTTCCTAGATAGGTTGGATATTGTGTTGGTTGAGATTGCTTGTTGTTGTTGTTTTGAGATGTGTCTGCTTCTTCTTCTCTAGAGTCGGGCTCGTTACTGTTTGGTTCAACTGTAGCTGTAGTATTTGAAGCTAACTGATTCGTCTTCTTTCGATCTCTACGCTTTGTATTAGCTTGAGTAACTTGTAATGTTGGACTTACACTTTCTCTTATCTCTTTTGTCTTTATTTCTTCTTCTTCTTTTTCTATAGGGCTTTCCGTTGGGCTATCAGTTTTCAACTCTTCAATTGCACTGTCTCTGTTGTTCTTCTTCCACCGTTTAACAGTAGTAGGACTATCCGTGACAATTTGTATAGTGGGAGCAGGTGATGTTGTCGGTGGCCAGGTAAATCTAATACGATCACGTGTCGTTTGTTGCAATGTTGGTCTGTATCCACTGCTGTCGTTGTTGTTAGCTACTGAAGTTGTTGGGCTGTTCGTAGCTGATACTGAGGGTATTTGATTTTGTTTTATATATTGACGTTCTTTACGTGTTAATTCTGGTGTTATTGTTGGACTATTACTGCTGCTGGTTGTAGTTATGTTTGTGGATATGCTTTCTGTTTCTGTGTTATTATTATTAATTTTGATTTGTGTATTATTATTGATACCTTGATCATCTAGTTGAGACATGTTATCTGCTTATCAACCATTGTATCACCTTGCCGAATGTAGAGGGTTAGAGGGGGGGTTGTTATACACAGCAGAAGAGAGTCATTGCATTAAAGGAGGGAGATTGCTCACTCGCAAAAAAGTTACTGTGCAGTACATACTGTGTCCAATTTTTCAATAGAGGATACCCCAAAAAGATACCCAAGACAAACGTGTGACAACCATCCTATTTGCGAATCATTGTGGAGTAAAGCCTGCTCTTCTTGCTTCTTTTATGTTCTTGACCGCAAGCAGCAATCCCATAGAATCCCATAAATTTTTGAGCCTGGGTTGTTGAAGAGAGTAGCCGAGTTATGTTGCCACCAATCATCTCATAATAGCCCAAGCAACAAAGCAATACCTCCTCATATAAAACGATATAATATAATACCATAAAATGACATCATCATCAGTATCAGTAGTAACAAACGAAAACGATAACAACAACATGTTAGCCGACGCAATGAATTATCTCTCGTACCTCCTCGGTCTCATCGAACTTCAAGATTGGAATAAATTTGAAGAAGTGGCATTATCCAATCCACAAACATTTAAAATGATTTCCAAATCGATTGGAGAATGTGAGGAGTTCAATGGTATGACATTACTACATGCCTGTGTAAGATTTAATCCACCATTACCAATTTTAAAAAAGATGATACAGATTTATCCCCGGGCTTTAGTTGGCGAAGACTGCTTAGGTCGTACCCCGCTCCATGTTGCTGCCGGGTCTGGCGTCTCACCATCTATTATTAAATTATTAACAGTAAACTATCCCGAGGCCTGTAATATACAAGATGAGGATGGACGTACACCATTATTATTCGCTTGTGATACAAGTTGTGAATTATTTGAGGATGAAGGTGGTGGTGATATGAATAGTCAACCATCTAGAGATCCACCAAGTCTAGACACCGTGCGTGTATTGCTTTCTGGGAGTTTGGATAGTGTTATACTCGAGGATGTTGATGAGATGAATGCAGTTGAATATGCCCTGGTTTCAGATGCTGACATTGAAGTTGTCAATCTATTACAGCGAGCAACTCAACGGGTAATGAAGAAGAAGAATCCTAGTAGAAGCAGTGTACCACCACCACAACAACGGGCATCGATAAATGGATCCATGTCAAGAATATCAGTGCGATAGGCCGAGAGTACGAGAGTATTGAGTTTATATGTAGATTATGCTAAGATAAGATTGTATTTAGGAAGGACTCATATGATATGTATATTGCACTACAGTAAACACAATGATAATACTTCAGTATCTATATCTTTATGCACCAATCTTGTGCTTCTTCTTAGGCACCTTCTTCCCCACTCTTGGTCCTGTTAATGGTTTCTGTCGAGCCTTGGGTCTATCGGCAACAGGTTGTGTTAGCTGTTTTGCCATTTGTATCATTGATTGAACCTCATCATCAGATCCTTCACCGCTACCTGCCCATCGAATTCGTCCAATACCATCTACCAAAAAGACATAGGATGTATAAATATTGTGCATACGTAAGATATCTCTCATTTCGCCAGCATCTCCGTAGTATAGTAATGTATTAGCATGATCCTTCTCTGGCACATTCTTCTTCGTCCCAGATACAATAAAAGGACTTAGTAGCTTTGCTATCCTACCTTCATTGATTGTTATACGAACAACTTCATATCTATCTGCATCTTTACCTTGGTTATTGCAAAGTTGTTCAAATGGATCTGTCCAGCTAGGTAATAGTTTTGCACCAAAATCTTTGCATGATATTGCAACAAGAGTACATTGTGCATTTGCATCTTTTGATCCTAGTTGAACAGCATTAGAAAGTCGTTATAATAGATCAGAAGATAAGTGATGAATAGGCAGATACATATAAAGTTATATTGAACAACTCACGGTTGTTCCTTGTAAAAAAGTCAGGAAGATTAACAATTTCATCATGTAGATTAACTAATTCATTCAATGCAGGGAACTTCTCAGCTTCAGTAGCAGGTATAATTGTTTCATTTGAAAGTATTGGTTTGTTATTAGTAAGTTCAAGTTCCTATTAGAGAGTTCAAAAGTGAGTAAACATAATATGATATGAACCAAATAAACATCACTCAAGATGATACAACACAATCATCATAAACATACCTTAAGTGCCCAGAAATATCCAAGAGCATGCTCAAGAAACACCTTCTTATCAACACCTGTCTTTGGATGTTTCTTAATAACATAATTACCGGGTAATATCTGCTGTCCATAACCATTTGGATTCATGATTATATTTTTATTCCGCCGTTGAAGTTGCTTTTCATACTCATCATTAAAGTTGGTAGTAGTAGAGAAAGTTCTATAAGATGATGAAGACGAAACTGATTTGGTGAAGTTATTGATTTGGAATATAACATGTCTCGGTTGTAATGAGTATTGTTTAGATGAAGTAGGTATTGAGTGTTGTAGTTGGGAAAGCACAGAAATGTTGCAAAGAGATACGTGAGCATCATTAGTCATCGACGGTATGCAAGCTGCAACACGTCTTCTTGCTGAAGATGATACCAAAGTATTCCTCATTGTATATCTTAGATTAATGGATCCGTATTATCTGAGAGTTCAATACGATACTGACTGATTCATATGAATATATCGTACCTACCTATGTCATTTTTGAGGATACCGTGCAATTTTGCTAATAAAATCCACTAGATTGTCGCACTATTTGGGTTATGTAGAGGTACTTTAATAGGGTACTTTATTGTGGCCTCCTTATGTATATTGACCAAATGCTACATAATTAGAATTGGTTTAAACAATGTTATTTGACTATTTTACAAACAGCTAAACAAGAAGTTCTTCGTCTCAATCCATCCAGAGCAAATATCATATCAATTTACACGTCCTCACTGGACGTCCAGTGAGATCTTTGCCTTCAGTGAGATCTTTGCCTTCAGACGAAGCAGTGCTTTGTGTAGTATATCCCTCCTCTTATTGATATCCAATCTTTAAGTTCCTATTTAGGTCTGCGTAGGTTGTATGTACCGAGCCAGTATCCTCTTGGAGCGGTGAGGTATTATTACTCTAGACTGAAGGAAGGAGTCTTCACCCATATAACTTCTTCACTTCATATATGAAATCTATATCTCCATTGTCACCTAATAACTTTTGTATCTCTTCTACTTGCTTCTTTGTAAATGACAACTCTCCTGGAAATGTATTGGTTCTTTTCATTTCTATCTCTGACCAGCCCGTCATTGATAGTAACTTCATTTTGTATAGATCATGATTTCCTATTGTTACTATATCAAAATGATTTTGCAGTATCTGAAGTGCTCTTTGGACTTTCGTATCCTTATCAACACCATCTGGATTACGATCGAGAAAGTTATAAAGTAAATAATCAAGCTGTGTTTGCCACATTCCTCTATCACTCTTGGTATATAAATGTTCAATCCATTCTTCTCGTGTAATTCCATCATCAACTCTATCCATATTCTTAAATAAGCTTAATGCATGACTTAATGGATCTCTAAACATTAAATTACCAATGAATGCACATCCCTGTTCTTCAACGATGGATCTCCATTTATTTAAATATACATCGGCTGTTATATTTAAATTCATGGATGAATGATGACAGTGTGCTATTCTCCATTCATTTGGCTGTAAATTTGTAATATAGTTATTCATACCAACTTTGTTAGATTTGCCACCGCCATTAATAAATGTATCTTGTACTGTATATCGTAGTTGAACATTTTCATTCTCCTTTTTGCGGCCCCAATGTTCAAAGAAATCTATATCATATTTGTTGTTGTATTTAGTTAACCATGTTTTGATTGTACTTCCTCCAGTTGAGGGTATGTGATAGAAGAAGACTACTCCACATTTATGTGGTAGTTTTGATTCATCTATAGAAAGCGCTCGGGGTACTACTGTCTTTTCTGTTATTGATGATGGCTGTATATTGATATCGGGATCCCAATTTTGTAATGACGATTGAGATTGCTGCTGACCTAACCGATATGAGATTAAGCATACAATATACATGAAGAATAGCCAAACAAGTATCAATATGATCCTCCTTGATGAGTTATACTGCTGCTGCTTTGATGATGCAGTACGGGCTGTGCCTTTAATCGTCGTCATTAATCAATCTATTTATACTAGGTAATCTCTATGTATGAAGTATGGTGCATTGATATTTTGTGAGCTAAATTTATCGAGGATTGTGAGAGGCGGCTCAAGAGATATTTTCTATATATCTCAAGCAATAAGATTGAAATAGTATCAGTGTATCAACACGGATGATATGTGTGGCGCCGCCTCCTCAGTATTAGACCCTATTAGATAGACCTTATTTAGTGACACAATAAAACTCTAGGATACCGAGTTTATTGCAATCAACTCTCATAAAATTTCAATCAACAATAACAAACCTGGCCTCTCATAATATTACTACTCATACTGGCCTAAAACAAACAATGAGCACACTACAAATAAAGTCCTACTCCGAAACTATAGGAGAAGATACATCCAATCCATATCCACATCCATTATACTTAGTTTCATTACCTTTATTATCTTCTCAAAATAAAAATAAAGATGGTGCACCTACTACTAAAACTCAAAATGATGGTGTAGGTGATATTAATGAGGGTAAGGGTGAGGGTGGTAAAACAACAGAGGGTGGTGGTGAAAAGGAAGAGAGTGTGGATATGTTAGCATACGGTGGTGACGACGGCTGTATCTACCTACTAAACAATCACTCCTCAACTAATACAAAAGAAGGTGCACCTTCCAAATTATCAGACGGTGCACCTACCTCTACCTCACTGAACTCCTCTAATCCAATAGTTATTAGAAAGTACGATGATGAGGTAAAATCAATAGCAGTATCAAATGACGGATTAAGAATTGCTGTAGGGTTTGATGATGGTAATGTTAAAATTTATTCGTATGATAATTTCATTAACAACAATGACAGTAATAATAATGAGGTAGATGGAAGGGTGCACCATCCGTTTATTCCGGTCAAGGCTCTTACCAAGGGTGCTAACAAAAGCGGTGGAGATGATGAGGAGGGGTATAACAGTGACGATGGTAATGAAGGCTTCTTATCCCAAGCTGACTTGTCCCAAGACAATAACACCAACTCTACATCAAATTATGGTGAAGAAGTATTCGATGGACCAAGAGTAAGCTCCTCCATACGTCAATTAACATTCGATCCACGTTCCTCTACCTCAAGTATGAAAGGGTATTATCTAGCTATTGTTAGTGAAGATTCTGATAAACCATTATTGGTAGTGGATGTTACATCCTCTGAAAGTGTACAGACGAATGTTTATTTAGGTGATAAAAGTTGTGAGGAATATGATGGTGGTGGTATACGTTCATTATCATACACTACCCTCCCTTTTACTTCTTCCAAGGATGGAAGCGGCAAGGATGGCGGTGAAGGAGAAAGTAATACATTATTATCAACATTAGGTATGGACGGTAAAGTCATTACATGGGATGTATCAAGTACATCTGACCCAGACATGTTATGGGATATTGTACATAAGGATTATATGAAGGTTGTTACGAATAATGATGTTGGTGAATCTAGTGGTGCTGATGTTAAGGCATGTAAGTTGTTATGGGATACAAGTGGTGTTAGCGGTGGAAAAAACAAGGAAGAGAAGAAGGCAGTATTGTTTATGCCTGGTAAGACTGATATTCAATATCGTGTATGTCCACTATCGAAGAAGTCAACGTCAAGTGGTATTGAAGAGGCATTAACAACAATGGAATGTAAACAATACATGTCATTACCAATTAAGTTTATTGTTGATAGTAATGGATTGGGACATGCTGATACTATTGTTTGTATGGCTGTTCAACCATTTAGTAGTAGTGTAAGTGCAGATGGAGAAGAGGGGAAGAAATTGTTATTAACTGGTGGCAAAGATGGCAAGTTATTATTATGGGATATTAATTTGGAGGATGGTTCGGGTAGTGCTACTCCTGTCGTACTTCCTCCCCGTCGTGCTACTACTGGCGGTGAGGTTGTTGGCATTCCACCCATTACAAGTATCGTATGGCATTCGAATGATAAAGTGTATGTTGCCTTTGCTGATGGGACTGTGTCAGTTCAGCAACTTGATTTGACAAGTGGTAAGGAGGAGAAGGGTGTGTTTGCTGACGATGAGCTGTTGGCGGCCGCCAGCAAGAGTTCTGCCAAGGCAAGTAACAAGAGTGGTGTAGAAAGTGAGGCCGAGGAAGACTTGGATGATGATACTGTTGCTCTTGATGAGGAGAAAATGGCTTCGATTCGTCAAAAGGGTAATGACAATGAGGATGTAGAAGACGAAGAAGACGCGCTTGATACCTCAAGTAGTCCATCCAAGAAGGAGACTTCCAAGAACGACCAGACTTCATCTCCCGAAAAGAATGATGATGATGTCTCAATCCTCAAGAGTATGAAGAAGGATTCTGAAGCATCCAAGTTTATCGATGACGAGGCTGAGGATGGTGATGATGATGAAGATGCTGAAATTCAGTATGATGATGTTATTGCCAAGGAACCCACTAACGCCGAAGAATCCAATGGCGATAATGCCGATGACAATAACAAGGACAAGATCGATGAGGATATGGACATGTTTGACACAAATAATGATCCACTTGATGATATGGAAGCACCCGCCGCTGCTGCCGCGTACACCAACAACATTCCCCTCCAGCCGGCATTTGCCCCATCATCTACTCCTTTAACAGAACCGCGACGTATCCTATGTTGGAATCACGTGGGTGTTATCACCCTACGTTCTGAGGAGTCGGAGGAGAATGAAACGAATGGTTTGAATTTGGTTGATATTACCTTTCATGAAACTGCCGGCTTGGCTGGTGGACGTCGTCCTGCTTCATTTACTGATAATATGGGTTTCATCGTAGGCACGTTGGGCGATGAGGGTGCCATGTTTGCATCTGACCTACAAGAGGAGGAGGAAGACGAAGACGAGGAGGATGATTTCGGTTTAGGCCTAATGAGCGATGTGGCACGTAAGGCTATGCGTCGTTCAAGAAAGAAGAGTAGTAGTACGAATAGTGGAGGTAGTCAAATTTACTACTACCGATTTGAAACGTTTGGAAGAAGTAGTGATAAAGACTGGGTAATGGCTTTACCGGATGGTGAGAGAGCAATGGGAGTTGCTACTGGTGATGGTTTTGGTGCTGTGATTACAAGGTATGTGTTAGGCTTCATTTCTGAGGATATGATTGGTTGCTTTATTTACTCATCTATTTGTCTCTTTTGTTCTCTCTCCATACAACAACTAGTCGTCGATTCCTACGCCTCTTTACCATCTCTGGTATGCAAGGCCCCGTTCTTTGGATTCCTGGCACGCCCGTAACAGTTGTGGGCCGAGGTCGTTTCGTTGCTGTATTCTACCACCGTTCCGTCACACCTGCACAAGATGGTACACAGCTCCTTGGATATTCAGTCTATGACGGTTTGACTGGAGCTACCGTAGCCGATGGGGAGGTATCAGGAATGAGTCCTGGCAGTAAATTAGATTGGGTAGGGTTTAGTGAGAAGTGTGTATTGAGTATCATGGATAGTGATGGTATGTTATCTATGCTTGCACGATACCCAAGTAATAACAATGACGCTAGCACAAACAATGGCAATTGGATGCCACTATTGGATACTGTTGGGCTTAAGAAGAGTACTCATGATATGTACTGGCCGGTAGAGGTGCATGGAGGCAAGTTAGTTTGTGTCTTATTGCGTGGCGGGAAGGAGTATCCCGATGCCGGCAGGAGGCCGGTAACAACCACATTGAATTTACGAATTCCCTTAGCCACAAGTTTGACTGCCAAGAGCGGAGCATGGGAAGAGACCTCCAATCGAGCAATCTTTGCATTGAACCAAGACAAGGTATTGGATGATTACTTGGTATCAACTGGAGATGCGTATGAAGATGAAATCGAGGCGGAGTATGAACAAAAGTGTGCTCAAGTTGATAAGGTCACAATGAAGCTTTTCAATACCGTCGTCCAAGCAGGTAAGGTTGAACGTGCATTCGACCTAGTCAAGCGTCTACATTCCGAGAAAGTGCTGGATGTGGCCATTACATGGGCTGATCGTCAAGGCCAACGCAAGCTGAGTGATCGCATTGAGGAGTACAAACTTCAAAAGTACCCACCCATCGAAGATGATGATCAATTCGATGATTCGGCCAGCTTTGATTCTGGTGCGCATAGTGAGAGGAGTGCAAACTTTGCCGAGATGGAGGAAGACGAGCAGCCCGTGATTACTACACGCAAGGAACGCATGCAGCAGATGCAAAGGATTAGTCCTGATGCTGTACATACTCCTCGTCAGCGCTCTGGAAATGCTGATGCTGAAGTTGAAGGAGAGTATACTACGGATGAGGAGAGTCCACCACGTGAAGAGTTGAAACGTAAGTTTGATGCATCCCCAGAGCAGCCGATTAAGAAGGCTAGAGTAAATCCTTTTGCAAAGAAGAAGCTTGAGAGTCCAGCCAGGCCTGGACTAATGTCAAACATTGCTAGCCCAAGCCGAGCCAAGCTCTCAAGACAGAGCACATTCGCCACGTCGGCTCGTAAAGCTCAAAGGAAGGGTAAACAAATCGTCTAAGAAAGATAAGGGACAGAAGTGAAATGTAATGTTTGTGTGTCTATATTATAGTGACTAAGATTGAAAATTAAGTTTTAGTTTTAGTTTTAGTTTTAGTTTTAGTTTTTATGTTATTTTTTGTCTTGTGAGTGGGGATCGTAAGTCCGCTCTAAGGACTGATGCACACCCGTGACTCTCCCTCACTCGCCGCAGGAGCTCATGGATCGACCTACGGCCGCCTGCCCCCGAAGGGGGCGGCGGGATCTCCAAGAACTGCTGGCCTCGCTGGCCTCCCCGGAGCCAGTCACTTATTGGTTATCCGTGATTTGGCTAGACATGACCGGGGAGTAAGAAATAAGTATCACAGCAAAGGCTTGGGCTTTCTCATTTAGGCTCCCATGCTTTCATTCACAAGCAAGATCCTCCAATACCTCCCGTTCTCCTATTTAAGGCACTAGCCGCTAGCTCTAGCACCGATCCGAACCCTGATATCCTGCTCTGACACCAATCTGGGATATCAGGTGCAAGCTCTTACCAATTGTCAACCTTAAGCCAGAGTAAATACTTTGTCCAGACGGACACTATTTCTTTACATCTGACAGCTGACGCATGGCTCAAGCAGGGGAAAGGCAGGCTGGATAGTAGGAAAGGTATCTTCATCGGACAGAAGGATAAGGGGGGTTCCATGAAGGGCGATTAACCCTCCACAGATGAGCTCCGTTGCCAGATGCAACAGGGGAGCAGTCTCAAATCTCCCAACCCCCCGCCAGGCGCGTACATCGTAACTCTCCAGACGGTATGTCATTGATGTACAACCATTTCATCATAGTCGGGACTAATCAGCCTAGTGGGCTTGACTTTTCTTTCGACTAGCATTTTGATATATATTATCTAGACTACTGAGTTCCTCAAGTATACCTCACCGTAGACATTTAAGGACTATGTCCGCTAACTCTGGCACCAATCCGAGGATTGGTAGGCTTCTACTAAGTGAAGTTCCTGTTTGTAGAACTCAAACGTCATTGGCATACTCCTAGGGGTTGCCAAAGACGACTCATCCGTTTGTATGTTTAAAAAGTTATAAGGTATATAGATTTCATAAAGTGTTTGTTTCATTTCGTTCATTTCTATTTCTTTATTTCAAAACTTCCTCCAGCCAAGCAGGTGTTGCTGCTACTTCATATTTCAACCATTCTACCGCCCATTGTCTCGCTTTTATTTGTAGTTCATTTACTTGATTTAGTCTTTGTATCCTCTTTTCAAGCTCTGTAATATTTGTACTTTTTGTTGCAATGTATATATGCAATAGCATCCTAGCTCCGCACTCCACTTCCATCTGCTTTTTGCATTCTATTCTTCTCCAGGTAGCTGATACGTTTGGTTTAATGTTTTCGAGATTGGGATAGTCGTTTGCAAGTGAAGTCTCCTTTTGTATCGTATCCCTTACTTTCATTGATAATTCATCTTTGTTCATTGAGTCAATGAAGGCAAAATCCCATGTTACGTTGTTTTGTGTTGCAGGGAATCTTATTACACAAGTAAAGTGATCAGGATTGGCTGTTTGTATTGGTATTATTAGCTTCTCTGCATCAATACAGGCTGTACTATTTGTCGAGTTCGTATTTGGTATGAAGGCTCCTGTATTACCAGGGTTCATATATCTTCTAATTTCTTCCCAAGTCGACTCAAGCTCTCTGTTTTCACATATTAGCCTGTGATAGAAGTCGATATCCATTATATCACTTGTGGTATATGAGGCCATGTTTGGTATTATTGTTCTCATATGATCACACTCGAAGCTTCTCTCTTCTAATAGTTCATTTATATTCGGTACTTGATTTACACTTGTTGTTTCATCCGCCCATCTAATAGTTTTCTTCCTTTTACTTGGTTGTTGTACTTCTTCTTCTTCTTCTTCTTCTTCTTCTTCTTCTTCAATACTAAATCTAACTTTCTTTTGTTGTTGTTCACTATTATTTTCATCTTCTGAATCATCTTTTACTTCCTTTACCTCTGTAATTCTCTTCCTTCTGTTTTTGAGCTCTCTCTCTATCTTATTTCGACTGTTTTTGTTATTGTTGGCTGCAATTACTCCGTCCTGACTTTCCTCATCTTCTTCACTTCCATCATCTTCTTCCTCACTTTCTTCTTCACTAGATTGTTGTGTTGATTGTCCACCTTTCATCCTCGTTATTTCACTTAGCCACGGTGGTGTATCATCCCATTTGAAAGTTCGTCTTTTCTCCAATATTGATAGTATCCATTCTCTTGTCTTGATATCTAGATCATCTATTTCATTTAGACTCTCCATCCTTCTATCAAGGTCATTGCTACTGTTTGCTGTAAAGCATATTACCATGTTCAGGAGTAGCCTGTATCCATCCTCACAGTTCTCAATTAAAGGCCCTTTCGTACATTGGTACCATTTTGTTGAGTTGCCAACATCTTTATCGTTTACCTCATCATTGTGTATGTTGTTGTAATTGTCTTGGAGGTTGGTCGCTCCTCTTATTAATTTCCTCATCTCTTTTAGTAGTTTGTCTTTTCTGTTATTGTCTCGAGGATCTACCACTACAAACATGTATGGCTCTTCTGCTTCCTCGTCTCTGTCTTTTACAAATCTATGAATTTTGTGTCATGTAATTGAAATTTGGCTGGTCTGGATTTGATCGAGTTATAGCTTTTTCAACAAGAGAGTCCAAATCAATGTTTTGGTTGGGGAATGATTCTTTTTGAATATTGTGTAGACATCGATACCTATCACGTGACAAGCCAGCCCATGCTATCGTTTCCATCATCATGTTCCAATTTAACACATAGTTGGGGAAGATTAATGTATAACTTTGAACAAGTAATTGCTCAATCTCTTTGCCCGCATCCCTCCACACTGCATAAAGTAACGGTACTGCACCCCATCTATCTTTTGTGATGAGACTTTCAGGGTGTTTATCAATGAATATCTTGTATAGCTCTATGTTTTGAAAAGTAGAGCATGCAAGTATATGCAGTGGAGTCATCCCTAGAGTATCCTGTTGCTTGATAGATGGGTCATCAAGCTTACTTATCAACGATCCATCACTACTCCTTAATGCTCTTCCCTGATTGTAGGATTGATAGTACAACATTCTGTGTATCGGTAGGTTATCAAAACGATGTTTCAATAATTTGATGATGTTTCGTTCCGATCCAAGTTGTTTTAGATCAAGGCAATCCTTGAATGCATCAATCCCAACATCAGTATTTGACGGAAGTGCTAGGTTTCGAAGCATTACACATGAATAAAATGCCTTTTCATCAATCCGTTCAATAGATGTTGGTATCTCCATAGAAAACATACCAAAACCACGGCACATGCTCCCAGTAATTGTAGTGATTAAAGGTGGAATTCTGACAGTAGTAAATGCATCATACCAATTCCAAAAGGCATTATCTCCAATACTCTCAATACCATCTGGTAATAAAAGAGACTTTAAAGGTACATGAGCAAAGGCCCAACTACCAATTGTTCTGGCAGTTGATGGGATGTTGATACTACTTAATGAATTGCATTCATAGAAAGCAGCCTCCCCAATTTCTACTAACCCTTCACTAAGTTTTACCTTCTTCATTTTGTGACAAACTTTAAATGCATTACTACCGATAACTCTGACCGAAGATGGGATTTCGATTTGCTTGAGGGGAGTTCCATAGAATGCAAATCTTCCAATTTCCAATAGTCCCTCACTGAGCTTAGCTACTCTTTCAACCCCTTACACTCGTCAAATGCATTCGGATAGATGGTTGCCACGGTGGAAGGAATGTTTATACTCCTCAATGAACACCAACTGAAAGCGTGCTTTCCAATTTCTAGTAACCCTTTACATAATTCGACCTCCTCCAATTTCTTACAACTATGAAATGCATACTCATGGATGCTCGTCACTGTCGAGGGGATCCTAATTTTCTTCAGATCTCTGCAATACCAAAATGCATGCTTTCCAATCTCTGTCAACCCATCATGTAGTGTAACCTCCTCCAATAAGCATTTATAAAATGTACTATCACTGATCATCGTTAAGGTTGAGGGTATGCTAATTCTCTTCAGAGCAGAACAACTATAGAATGCCCACTTTCCAATTGCTAGTAATCCCTCACAAAGTATAACCTCCTCCAACTTTTCACAATGAGTAAAGGCATTATCACCAATAACTTTAACGGAAGGAGGTATACTAATTCGTTTCAATGCGCTTCTGATACCCCAACTATACCCCCCACTAAATGCATGACTGCCAATCTCTAGTAGTCCATCACATAGCTCAACCTCCTTTAATTTCTTACGCTCATAAAATGCCTTTTCGGGTATGATCGTCACAGAAGGATGGACTCTGACACGAACTACATCCCGCGGAACAACTATATCTCCGCCCATGTATATAAAAGTTTCATTGTTCATCTTGTAATGTAACTAAACTTGATTGTGATACGATATGTACTGAGTACTAAGTGACCAAATGATTATTATATTGTAATAATATATATTGTAAATGCGTATAGAGTACTTATCCAACGATACCAAAATATTGTATAACAAGATATTATGTACCCAAATCAAATTGACACAAGAATTTAGTCTTGATAGATGTATCTTATAATCCACTATTGATAGCTGTTTTGAAATGCGACGCCACTGCAACAAGAATCTATATTATTTCCAGCGCTTTCATTGTGCTATATAATCGTATGCTGATATGCAACCTTAGAACAACTATTGTAACACACACACACACTCTCTCTAGATAAGAAGGAAAGTCAATATTGAAACTTATAGACATTGAAACTTATTTTTTAAGTTCCAGCACTCTTACTAACACACACCACATACATCATCCGCATTCTTAAAAACTTCAGCGTCTCTCTCTCGTAAGTTCAATCCCCGAAGTTCTTTCTAAGAAGTCTATACCACAGGTTGTCATAGAAGGTAGGCTGACGATATATATCAACTAAATTATGTGTTAGTTAGTTAAAGATCCTCTGCATATGGCAAGTGTATTGACTTCTTTTCTTTTAAGTTAAAGTTAAATCTCTATTGTTATCATTTATACTTAAACGATTTCAATTGTTGCTCCAACTGCCTCCAGTTTGGCCTTCAATTCTTCTGCCTCTTCTTTCTTGATATCCTTCTTCACCGTCGTCTGAGATGTCGTAAACCGGGACAAAAGATAAGATCAATGATGTGAGTTATATATAAATGTTCAAGAGGCACATAATATAAAATGGTACAGATAGAAATGTTCCTGCCACATTCTTCAAACCTCCAAGCACAAAACAAAAAGAAATGGTTACGCGACCCTTTTGATCGACGAACCATAACTTCCACTCTTTGGCCATTAAGTACGCTGACATTGTGGAGATGAAGCCACGACAACTAGAATGCAAGACATGATATATTTGATATTGCTAGGAATGAACGGACCAAGGATCGTAGGATATGTATTTGTTCCTCGGTTAGCTGGCCTAGCGTTTTGTATACTTTCTCCTCCATCCACACATTCATATCCTCAATATCGATACTTGTTCTCTCCACAACTCAATCCGAAAAGATACAGCACATACACATACGTCAACAATTAAAACATATAACAACTTACCGGAGCACCCTCTACCAGCTCCTTAGCTTCCTTCAAACCCAAAGTTGTCACACCTCGAATTTCCTTAATTACCTTAATCTTACTCTGAAGGAATAGCCAATAGATTGGTTCAGTTTGCAATATGAAAAACAAGCGGTGCATAAAACATAGTCACCATACACTCACCTTGGCATCAAATCCAGTTAACTTTAAATCAAACACCGTCTTTTCTTCCACAGCTTCCTCTTCCGCTGCATCGCCTCCTCCACCGTCACCATCATCCCCATCAAATCCATCACCATCCTCTAATCCAAAGTGACTACCAATCCTATCAACTAACTCGGCAACTTCTAACATGTTTAATCTAACAACCTCATCTGCCAAGGCATGTAATTCAGGTGAGGCTAATACCTTATCTTCATTACCCTCCTCCTCAAATGGCGGCAAGGGTACCACTGGCATTTCCTCTCCCGGTTCAAAGTCCTCTGCTAATACCTTTTGATAATCTGGATTATTGTGATGTAATGGATTTTGCCATGCTGGACATGGATCATCAACCTCTTCTTCTGTACCCTCTTTCTTGGCTTCAGAATCTTCTTTTGAATCTTCTTTAACTGCTGGCTTAGCATCTGCATCATCTAATAGTTGATGAGTAGAGCTAATACCACGTATTGCAAATGATTGTTGAGATGTGACATCGCCAACACATGATGTGTTCAATATTTGCAATGTCCGTCGATATGTTATATTATCGTCTATAGGTCGTAACTTAGATGTATGATGTATTAAGTGAGAAGATATAATATTAGACCCTCTTGCATGGTACTGTCTTATTATTTGAGGGGAAGGAGATGTTGATATTGAGTGGTTGTGGTGGTTGGATGGAAGGGATGATGTTGTTGGTACTAGCCTTCGAATTGCAGCGGTTGACGAGCCTGTGGATGACGACACTAAACGCCCTGTATATCTATATATTGAGGAGGTTGCAAATCTAGACATAGCGATATAATCTGTATATATTGAGCGTATCAAAGGCCTTCTATTTGATGAGTTTGTGTTTTTTAATTTTTACTTTCTTTTTTTATTGGAAACGACGGCCAGACGAAAGTATAGCTATCATATCCCACCAATTGAAACATACTACTAGTTTAATATGCTAGTTATAGGCGCATACTGTACTTATTCTTATTGCAATTGATGTTTATCAGCCGATCTATCATTCTTCTATTTCTCCTCCTTTCATCGAAGAAGTAAATGCGTTCTTTTTATGAGAGTTTATTGTTTCAAGTTACTATCTGGGGTTGTACTGTACCTACCTACCTTGACTACTTATTACATAGATTCAAGTAGATAAGTTGTCGACAGTCGTACTGTAATACCTCAATGGATAAATAGTTGTTCTTGTAGCACCATATCTCAATGATGATATAAAATCAAGCAGCGGATAATAACGGCGGTTTACTGTGCCTATACATAAAGCACATCCATGAGAAAGTAAAATTGCAAATAGTGCACGTCTGACTATTCTATCCGTGGTGTATAGGGCATAGGATAGCTACTATGGATGCAGCCGATATATTTATTCTTCTACTTCTTGCTGTATTCATATGTGAGGCAATTTACAAATGTTGGAAGTATTGCTCTGGAGCTCATGCAAAACAACGTTCAGAGAAAGAAGCCACTGCACGTCAACGCATAGACGAGTACAAACAGCAACAACAATCACAGGACAATAATAATAATTCTCAACAAACGATTGAGTATAAATGCTTTGAAATGTATTATCAAGGGTCTACATACGGACAAGGTGAAGGATATGGCTTGGGAGAGTTGCAACTCTCAATATCCAAAGAAGTAGATGAAGATGGTAAAAGAAAAATCTCAGGTTGTGGTAGTCGTGAATTAGAATATACCGAAATCATTCAAGGATATATTGATTCGAATGGTAATGCAGATTGGATAGAACAAACACGAAGACAAATAGCATTCAATGTACCAGGACGTCGAAATAGAAATGAGGGGATCTTTCTTGCTCGTGAACCTTATGGTTATTATCACTTACAACCGCATTGGGGACCGGTGTCTATTCGAAGTATTGGAAAGTTTAATAATGATATGACATCATTTGAGGGAACATACTATGGAAAGGATGAATGCAATTGTCCTGATTGTAGGATGTTCTGGAGTCATTGGGCAAGACGGGGAATATCGAATACATCTCCTACTGTCACTCTGTTGCAAATACCTCAGCTTATCGTTGGTTTACCTGTACGGTTTTGTCCTGAAGAAGAACGAAAGATTGGAGAGTATATTACATTTCAATTGAAAGTAGATAAAGAAGAAGAAAAAGAAGTGGGAGATGAAAACATTAATGAAATCGATGAAGAAGAAGATGCCTACCAAAGAATGGCTTAGATTGCTTGTTAAAGGAATTACCCTATAGTTTAAGAATATGTAGTAGATATAGATATGAGTTTATGAGCATATAGACTATCATAGCGTATTCATCTTGCAAGTGAGATGAGCAGTCTTTCAGATGAAACGACGGACAGACCTTAATTGAAATGACATGGCACAATTTGACATAGATAGCTCCTTATCGCCGACTACAGTATACCCTTATAACACACACATATCTATCACTATTACTTAATATTCATATCATGAATCCTCGGTGGCGGCATAATAATATACTACTCGCGATATCAACATTAATTCTTAGCACATCATGTGTCTTATCTTCAAGAGTGACATCATCATCATCCATTGTCTCACCTATCAATAACAATAATAATAATCGAGATCCTCTTGGTAGGATAATTAAACACAGCAGATCTCTATCGCCTTCTCGACGTCGTGCATCATATGATATATCGTCTGCATTGCAACAGCTACGTGGTGGTAGTTCACCGTCAGAAAATAATGATGGTAACGACAATACTGACGTAAACGAAGAGATTGATACCACACTTGTTGACCCCATTGATAAAAAGGAGAGCAGTAGCTGGGGCAGTCTATTCAGTTCTAAAAAGAAATCGACCTCCTCTACCGATGAACAGGAAGAAGATAATGAAGGATCATTTGAAATAACAATGAACTCTAACCCCAATGGTAAATCAAATGTGAAAGTTGATATTGAAACACCCAAATCTATACAAGACATGGCACCCAAGTTAATGAAGGACGTTATTAATTCTGCTAATAAATCATTGGGTGATAAAGGCAGTGTATCACATACTCAAGATAATAAAGTACAAATTGGAACAACAATCGGCAATAACAACAAATCAAAATCAAATCATATATCTACCAAATTTCCAATATCCAAAACAGAATTACCACATTTTACAAGTATGTCAATATTAATGTTCTTATTCATCTATGTCTTTACAACAGTCCGTGATACTAAAGATACATTGGTAGTATCAAACTGCGGCGCGGAAGCAATACCATTTTTAAAATTATATGGTGTAATGCCATGTGCTACTGCATTTATTATATTCTATTCCAAATTATCAAATGTGTTGAGTAAACAAAGTTTGTTTTATATTACATTAATACCATTTTTTATATTCTATGGTTTATTTGCATTTGTATTATTTCCAATGAGGGATACATTGCATTTTCCATTGGTTGATGGTAGTAGTAGTGGAGGTATAGTTGGTGGTGCATTGGGTAGTGCATTGAATTTAGTTAGATATTGGAGTTTTAGTTTATACTTTATTGTTAGTGAATTGTGGGCTAGTGCCGGTGTTCCGTTGTTATTTTGGTCGGTAAGTTTTGTTGAATTGTTGTGTGTGATATGTTTTATGTGTGTTGACAGGCTTAATACTCACTCACCAAACCTTTGTTTTGTTGTATGTATACAGTGTGCCAATGATGTAACACCAATGTCCCAAGCCAAACGATTCTACCCATTATTTGCCGTGACGGGTAATCTTGCACCCATCGTTTCTGGTAAAGTCATGTCATACGTAATCTCACTTCAAAAGACGACCGATGATGTTGGCTTTGGCAGTACACTTAAAACATTGGCAGTTATCAAGGGTGTAATATGTCTAGGTATCATTGGAATCTATCGACATGTATACGCAATGGCCGAAGAACGTGATCGCAAAGAACGTACTGAACAATCACTATCAACAATTCGGGGTATACAAGAAAGTGGCAAGGTTGAAATAACAATGGAATTTAAGAAACCAAAGCAGAAGTTAACATTGAAGGAGTCTGCCAAGGAGTTATTGGCATCACGTGAACTTAAGGCAATGGCAATGATGGTATTCTGCTACAATGTATGTGTGGAGTTGACTGAGGTATTGTGGAAGGCTATATTACGAAAGACATATCCTACAAAGACTGAGTATATGGAGTATATGTCAAACTTTTCACAAACAGTGGGGTTAGTAGCGTTTATATTGCAGTTGGTAGCATCAGAGATTATCAATGTCTTTGGCTGGAAGTGGACGGCTATGATTCCACCGGTTACCATGGGAGTTTTGGCAGTGGCCTTCTTCGCCGCTGTGATTGCTGGTGAGGATCAGATTCCATTGGCTCAAGTGTTACTCATAGGTACAGTTCAAAATGTGGCTAATAAGGTGACCAAGTATTCATTGTTCGATCCGTGTAAAGAAATGGCATACATCCCACTTGGCCCCGAGGCGAAGACAAAGGGCAAGGCGGCAGTAGATGTCCTGGGAGCACGTCTAGGACGCAGTGCAGGATCAGCAACACAGCAGTTACTTGTCTTCTTAGTTGGGGGTGCCTCTGGAAGTATAATGAATTGTGCACCATACATCGGAGCATGTTCGGCGACGGTCTATGCCGAAAGTGGAAGTGGAGTTTCAATGTTGCAAATCATTCTCATGTCTACTGG
>Ga0075437_12314_pt1 | contig 34092 bp, 23 predicted proteins | sample MintriMetagenome_FD_74266 | JGI IMG/M metagenome (GOLD analysis project Ga0075437, IMG submission 74266) | Marine eukaryotic communities from Monterey Bay, USA to study complex ecological interactions - Minidiscus trioculatus and... | ecosystem: Environmental > Aquatic > Marine > Unclassified...
TGATGAATAAAGGAGTCTGGAAGTCTGAAGTTCCAAGAACCTTATGATCTCCAGGAAACTTGTGCTCGTATGCGTCATCTTCCTCATTACTAACATCGTCTTCAGTATTAACATACTCTAACACAATGCTTGATAATCGTCTGGCTAAGCTACTTCTCCGGCTGGTGCCAATATTGTCACTGCCACTACTCTTCCGTCTCGAGAAGCCTCTCGAGAAGCCGCTACTTCTCCTTCTCTCAGCATGATCATCATCACTAGAACCACCACTGCTTCTTCGTCTTATAGAGAAGCCACTACTTCGTCGTCGGGGAGACTCTGCTGTGTCAGTATCAGAATCTCTACTAAGAGCACGAATTATGTGGAATGATTTGTCTGGAAGCTTGTCAGTTAGGCGTGTCTTCATTGTCACAATCGAGAAGTCTTGTCCCGTTGGAAATAACAGCTTTTGTGCAATACTATTGGCAAGGTTAGCTATACCATTGTACACCGCCGAAGCCGATGCTAAACTAAATAAGATTGTTGATGACATTGACTGTAAACTTGTCTCACCTGATGTGAAAGACTCAATACTGATTGCCAACAAGGATATGATTTGAAGCATGAATGTAATGTTGTGCATAAAAGCCACCTTCTCCGCAATACCAAATGCCATGAGAAAGAGCCGGACTACTGCAAATGTAAAGTATATCCCTCCACTGACATTCCCATCTTGTGCATTGATACTGATAGCCGATACTGTAAAGAGACAAGCGTCACATATCGAACTAACCGACCACAACTGTTCGTGTCTAAGACTATGAAACAATGTAACCAATCCCAATAGCACTGACCATGTTGAGAGCCATAAAGTAAGTGCCCAATTATTGCTGTCTGATCCATGCCATAAATCCTGAGAGAGGGTAGCCATACCCACAAACCCCATTGATGAACAGATACTCCCCAGTGGTAGAGGATTTGCCCATGTCCCGTCTGAGTATTTAGATTTAAGTGCTGGTCGTTTCCATAATACTGTTTCAATTAATGCGTCGTCAAATCCAGGAAGAACCTGTCGTTCATGTATGCCATGTAATACAGCCGATACTACTCCATAACCAGTAGCCAAGACAACTAATAATTCCGATACCGCCGCAATGATTTGTACTACACCTACTGCTTCAGTATCAGATACAATACGAAGTGCTAATTCCATTGCCGACGCAAGGGTAATGGATGCAACTAATACCGTATAGAAACCATTAATCAATGGCGCTACAATCATTAACAATACTCCGACTACTAACAAAGCAATGTGTAACAAATTGATATCGGAATCTAATAGTATCTCTAATCCTAATACTGCCCAGAATGCAGAGTAAAAGCCTAATACTGTTGACCCGAAATGATCATATGCACGGAATGCTCGTAGTGAACCTAAATTAGAGTGTGAGTTGCAGTTTGGGAGATGAAAGATATGAGCATATGATATGTGTTGGAGAGACAAATGTATTGCAATAAACACAACCACCCTAAACTTATATCATAGTCATGGGGGGATATGGTGTGTATGCACAACAAAGAACATATGCACACAAAACTTACACAACAATTGCATAACACCGCCAATTATAATGAACAATACTGCCGTCGATACATCGCGTTCACCAACGCCTAGATTTGTAAGTGCGGCTATGAAGGCACACACTCCATTAACACCAAATCCAATAGATTCGGAATAGAAGTAGAGTATTCCTGGATGTTCTGTTCCTCCCATGGTTATGATATATCTACGTCGGAGAATTATTAAGTTGATGTTTTTGTTCAGATTATTCTTTTGAGGCGAGAGGTTGTAGGAACGAATTATATAGTTGTTCAGCTGAATGAGTATGTCATCATGTCAATATTATGATTGCAACTAACCATTGTTTCCTATTAACCACCACATCACCTTCCTTCATATCACTCATCATATCATGTGCCTCACTTTTTATCTCAAATCTTAAAAATGTCATTCGGTACTCGATTTGAGCAAACAATAAGAATATGATGATGTGGAGATCTTTTGTGTATTCTATATAATGTAGTGAATCTTACTGAGTTCTGGATGGATATAAGTAGAAGGTCACATGATCCCGGGAAGAGGTGACACTGATACTCATACGTCTATAATATGCTCTCGCATGTTTATGATCATCTATTTACTCATCGTCATCTTTTACACTGTAAACCTTACACTTACTTGCAATTGCAACTCACTGATACAACACACCTTATTGCTCAGCACTCAAACTATTCTCTTTCTTCAACAAGATATCCTTCCATTCTTCATCTAACACGTTGTTCATTGTATTCACACCCATTTGGAATCCATTCTTCGTTCCAGCTCTATGATACTTTCTACAAGTTGCAAATACATCTGGTTTTTGAAACTTTGAGCAATGAATGTAAGCTAAACCTCCAATCTCTTGGAACAGTTCTTCCTCTGTTGATACTCTGCGACGGCAGCTCAATGTAGTTGCTGTTACATGTGCTTGTTGACATCCCTGGAAGATGCGCGTTGTGACGATTTACGAGGATGAAGACGAAGAGAGATGATAGTAACAATAGTTAGTACATGTGGTTTACAAAGGCAAACTAAGTTCAAATGAAGTTTCAAACAACGAGATTTGGCACTCAAAACACCAACACTTTCCTGTAGACAGGCCTGATGCATTGTTCGTTGAATAGAGTTTCGTTCAGGCTGACAGATAATTGTGCATTCATTTTTGGAGTTGACTTGAGACTCACATAGTTTCCACTGCTCGTCGGTCGTTTCTTCAAGAGTCCGTCGTTGTGTTATGTCATTGTTGTATTGTGAAGACGTAGAGTTCCGTCGATGTAGAAGAGTGCCTACGGCCAAGGCAATTACAACTAAAGTTGCAATTAGAAGTGGAGACCTGTTTGTCTTGTTTTGTCTTTCTTTCCAATACGAGTTTGAAGTGTTTGAGTACATCTTGCGTCTTTGATAGTGTTATTAGTGTTGAGTAAGTTCCGTCTTGAATGGTTTATGTACGTAGCCATATTTTTTTGTCAACGTCATTGTTCAGCTTCTCTCTAATTGTATATCGGTAAAACAGCATAGCATAGTGGTAGTCATCCCGTTTGATATCAACTTGATTTGTGAGAAGTGCATAATGAGCAAAACAAATGTCTCCACCATAGTTTCCTCTTACTCAAGACGATGCGCTAGTGCTCACTAACAATAATAAGCTAAATGAGATCGCACCTGAGTCAAACAGCGTGTGTCTTGGCTTCTTTGCATTTGTCGTAGGGACAATCCTAGCTTCAATGTGGACCGTGGCAAACCAAGGTTGGACAATCGTATCTATTCTTCTATTTGGAGAGTTTAGTAGTTTGACTCAGGATATTAGTTTGACGTCTGGTTCTGCACAATTGCGCTTTATACTACTTCAGTTAAGTGGTCAAGTGTATTGAAATGTCTTCTATTTTGCACGTTTGGATCACTTTGTTCAGCAGTTTCTTTTTGGACATTATTCAAGCAACTCTTCCCGAATGTGCTAGAAAGAGTCGAAGACGATCGAGCTTTGTGGCGTAAGAAAGACATATCCACTACTTTGCAAGATCTTGGGCAGTTGGGATTTGCTGTTGGCAGCCTAAGTAGCCAACTATTCTTCGGAAATCGTTTACAAGTTACTTCTAACGATGGGTATTGATTGCAGCAACTCGAATGTCTTTATCAATAGTGTAACCTTGGTGAATGCGTGTTTATGGATGTTTTGTACGAAGATGAGAGATTACAATCGAGCAGTAAAACGTATATGTGTCGTTGAAAGGGAAGATAATGTGAAGCTTTTGGGGTATGATCAAATGGTATGACCAGGTTCAGAGTGATTGGCCGTGTGTATTCATACGAATGGCTTGTTGTACAGATGATTGGGGGTTCGGTACTGTCATCTCCACTTCTTCTTGTTGTAGTAGAAGTAGATTGCTAATCCCATCCTTCATTCATTCTTTGATTACATCTTCCCCTCTCCATTTTTTGTATCATTACCTTGCTTCTTCTTCTTCTTCTCCTCTTCCCTTTGTTTTCTTCTCTTTGCAAACTCTCTAGAAAAGGGACGATGGAATGCCTCATGTAACCTCCTAACCTTCTTTACACCAATACCAGGACATACCGACAACTCTTCAATACTTGCCTGTGTCATGTTTTTCCAACTTCCAAACTGAGTTAATAACTGACTAGCATCCGTCTGATTAACAGACGCCGCAGCCTTCAAAGCATACGCAGTCTGTGCTAAAAATTGATCACCAGCAATCTCCTTCTTACCAATAATACTACTCGGATCTTTATTATTAAACACTTTCACAGTTTCTAAATATCTTGCCGCCTCCTCTTCACTCCATGCTAGTATCAACGTGAGATTATTCTGACAACATAAATCATTTAAAAATAATATAGCATTATCAACATCTTGTATATCAACATAACATAATAACATTCTATAAGTAAAATCGGACTTTAATTCAGCTATACGACGATGGATATATTGTGGATGTAAATTGTGATATCGTATTGATAGATATAATGCACATCTTGTTGGTGCTAAGATGTAATCGGGTACCATTGTGGAGTATTGGAAGGGTACGTTACGTATATGTGCAATGATTGGATTACCACGCTGTCTTGTTGATATGTGTAGTACGTTGTCTTGTAGTAATGTGTGATGATCTCGTGCTGTGATACCATTATCTACATAATATGCATTATTGTTTGATGACGAAGTATTGCTCTCTTTATTTGTGGTAGCAGAAGATGGAGATTCTTCCAATGACTTATCAAATTCAAGTTGTTGTGCACGTTCTTCTTCATTAAAGTAATCTGCTTCATAATCTTTATTTGGTGAACCAAATGCCTGACTGAAAGTTGTAAACTCATCTACTGGTTTAATCTTTGCCGCCTTCGGAGGTGATGGAGTTTGTTTTTTTGTTGGTTGCTTTGGCTTCTTAGTGAGATATGGATTGTTCGATATGCCATTGCTACTACTACCTGCTACTTTATTATTATTATTTGATAAACTACTATTGGTATTGGTATTATTACCCCTTGCTGATGTACTTGTTGTAGAAGAGGAAGTAGAAGGTACCACAGATTTCTTCTTTGCATAAGGATTTATAACTTTTTGTTGAGGCTTTGACATGTTTATGATACTTCTATTGAATAAGCAGCCACTCAACCCAACTGATACTACTATTAGATATGATATACTATACACTGTCTAGTAAAGATATGGTTGTTTTACACAAGCATAGGTACAATATAACCTTTTGCAGTTTGCAATATTGCCGATTTTTCATGTGAGTTGCTTGGGACTCTAGGATACCAAAGGATACCCTAAAAAATTATCCGCTAGAGAAAGCGTTGAGTATCATTGATGGTGTTGATAACTATCTCTAGAGTAGCACAATAACAACGGGTAGAGGAATAATACCATTCAGAATAGTTGTAGTATTGGGTTTATTGCAATTCATAAGTTGGTTGGTCAAAGGAGTGTTCCAACTAAACTCAAACTTAAATTTGCAAACATACCAGAAGTATCTTTGAAGTATCTTCATAATCATACTATCATGACAGAAGAACGATCACCAATATCTTTACCAACATATACTCTAGGTGATGAAGGTAAATCCAATCATTTCGATGCATCTACATCACGTGAAACTGCCGCCACTGAAGCCAAGTCATTATCAGTAGGAGATGCTGCCTTCATCTTACGAACCGACGGGAAATGGACATATGCAATCGTAACAGAGAAGATTGAAATGAAGGAACCTGAAGATTGTATTGGTTGTCCGTATAAGGATGGTCCAACGTTGGGTAAGTGCTATTTATTCTGTATGAAGGCATACTGTTTATGTACATGTAATATATTCATATATGTAATGATAAAAAGCATATGTGTTCATCAAAACTTCTTCTAACATACAACATCCTTTTTAGAATTCAATCTTGATGTAGCAGGGAACAGGAAAGTCTTTCCAGAATCAGTTTGGGGAAAGTATATTCGTGTTATAAAGGTAGATGAGTATGAAATGGCAGTGTTAAATGTTGAGGCGAGGGAAAAAGCTGTAACAAAAGAAGAAGAAAGTAAACAAGAGGAGAAGAAGATTGGATGTAATATTGAAGATATTGGATCTATATTTACTGACCTATACAATAGCCTTGCCGAGAAAGCCAGTATGCAATTCAAACACGAAGAAGAGAAGAAGGAAGAGAATGATCAACAAGATCGTGATGCACAAGAAGAGGCAAGGAAACTATTGCAATCACGAGATAATACACTATACAAAGCTGAGACAATGAAGGAAGATCCTGCTGCTTTGGCTCTGGGTGCTACCTCCTTTGCTGATGCAATATTTAACTCGGATGTAGTGGTTATTGAATGTGATCCGTCAGCAGCTGCTCTTGCTGAAAAGTTGGGGAATGAACGAGTATATGGAGCCTCGATGCAAGGTATAAACATTGTCGAGATGGAAGAACCCGATTTAAAAGGCAGAGTACAATAAGAGATAGGATCAGACGGGTTCAATAGGCAAGCAATGTGATCATAATCTGATAGCAGATAGCTAGATAGCTGTTCATGAAATGCATAAAAGTAAGATTAGAAAGTTAGAGCATGAGAAAAGTTAGAGTTTGTAAACCCATCACTCGATTAGACATCGACAGCTTTATGAGAACTTGAAATAGTGAATGTGAAAGAGAGAACCTAATAGTGACTAGGAATTATAGAAAAAGAAGTATATATGCTGAGTAAACTGTACACCTTAATATTATCATTCGAATATCCTAGGGGGATCTTCTCCTTTCATTAAAAAATACTTCCTTCCTGTACATTCAATCTAAGCGATATTTCTTCTTTACATACTCTACTACTGCACACCAAACTTATGCGGTGACACCCTGTTGCTTGGCATAAGCGGTATTCTTGCTACCCTTGAGCTTTTGTAACTTCCTCTCAAAGTTCAACTTAACTTCAAATCCTTCTAACAATGCCTGTGTTTCACTATCATGTTTCTTCTTGAGTAGTTCAATCTCCTTCTTGTATGTACTCTCAAGTAATTCCATCTTGGAGGCGTAGGCTGTTTCAACATCATTAGTCACTGCGGCAATAACACTTTCCATATATACAGGATCTCTCTTGAGGGATACCTTCTGTGATTCAAGTGCTTGTTGTAACTCCAACTCCCACTTTTCACGTTCTTGTTCAACCTTGGCTTGGGCAATTAGTGGAATATACTTCTTCATGTATGCACGTTCCATATTACCATTGATATAATCCAATGGGGTCATCTCCTTCTTATCCTTGGCAAGGAAACCCTTGGGGAATGATTCAATAATACTTGTAATCATTTCTTCACTGGCATTATGTTCCATTGCCAAATGGATGGGTAGACGTCCTTTCACGTCACGTCCTCTTGTTGCCTTGGGGTATGCATTTAATATCTTCTTAACCATATCATCGGGTGCGCCGAAGACTAATGCGGCATGTAGAGGCAAGGCACGGAAACGTAGTTGTGAACTATTCTTCTTCTGTCCCCGAGCAACCACCCAAGTCTTACAATCTTTAGTAAATTGCTTGTTAACTTGATGGAACATTTCATCGGCATAACCAAATTGACGTGCCTCTAATGCTTGAAACAAGTCAGTGGGGTTCTTATCATAATCAACCTCACTTGCGTCTGGGTCGAACCATTCCTTCTTCTTCTCACTGCCGGTGGCAGGTGTGGCTGGTGCCTTGTGATATCCCAATGCACCAGGTGCCATCATAACCTTCTTATCACCAGGACTGGGTGGTGTCTTATCCTTCTTGAATAGTTTATTCATACCCTTCTTCATACTAAGTGTAGGTGTTAGTTTGAGTGGACTGCGGATTGATGATGATGTAGACTTGACAGGTGTAGAGGCCGCTGGATTGTTCTCCTTGGTATCATCCACTTCAACAGATGGTTCCTCTACTACATCCTCCACTACTGGTTTATCCTCTGGTACTGGTTTCATCTCCTCTACTATAACGGCAGGGATCTCGGCAGGGATCTCCTTAACGGGCGCTTCATCCTTCTTGGCAGATTCCTCCTCCTTGGCGGCAGGTTTCTCCTCTTCAACAACTTCAGGCTTTTCAGATGCAGTACTGCTAAACAAGCCACCAAACCATGATCCACTCTTGGTTGACTTACTTGATATCTGTGATGACTTTGATTGTTTACTGGTCACGGACTTATCGGTTGGTAATACAGCATCAAGTTCAGCGGATGCCACCTTTGGCTCTTCCTTCTTATCCTCGGCGGCGGCGGCAGGTTTCTCCTCCTCAACCTTGGACTCAACGGCATGTTTGGCAGCCTCTTCTTCCAACTTCTTCAACTCAACATCAACAATTTGTATAACACGGATATACTTTCCCCACTGTCCCTCCGGAAAACTCTTACGATTCTTATCCTTATCAACCTCAAATCGTAATGTAATTGAACCATCTGAATCACTTGTGATTTTCTCGGTTACGATTGCATATGTCCATTTTAAATCTGATCGTTTAATAAAGGCTGCATCTCCAACTGATAATGATTTGGCTTCAGTGGCGGCGGTTTCACGTGATGTTGTGGCGTTGAAGTGATTGGGTGAACCTTCGGTGCCTAGGGTGTATGTTGGTAGTGTTTTTGGTGCCATGGTTTTGTTGATTATATATTGTAGGAGATGTATTGCAATGTATATACCACGACAGCTGATGGAGGCTCCTTCACTGATAAATGAGCACGATAATGCAGGGTGGTGGCAAAAATTGCAATAAGTTGAGCAAAAAGGGGTTATGAGCTTAATACGAGAAATGCGTTGAGTTTAGGCGATGCATGATAGCGAAAGAGTCTGGCCTTCGACTGTCTTGTGTATGTATCAGATGGGCAAGTATTGGTCGATAAGCCACGTACTTTCGTATTGTTGGCATGCACCGAAAAAATTAAGTGAAGGAAGTTGAACCAACTATTGAGCCCTTGGTCGCCATAGCAAGCCCAAACGCTGCAATCGACAAGGCAGTAGTCCTCTGTGCTATATTGTAATCTATATTGCATCTACAACATCTGTAGATCGTTAGTCTACCAAAGCTGCTCAAAAAAAAAGAAGGTGCACATCTTGTGTCAATTTCAATTTCAAAGAGTCATTGCAATACTTACTCGGTACACCATGACATCTGATATAAAGTATAGTCCCATTACTCCAAATGGTATCAAAGAAGAAGGCACCAAAGACCCACCTAATAAAGCCAAGTCACCAATACTAAAATGGTGTCTAATTTCTATATCACTACTATGTATCATTGCAATCCTCTTCACACAAGGTGAAAAAATGGCATCCAAAGTTGAAATTCATGTTACCATACACCACAATAATGATAACGATGCTAGCACTACAAATAGTATGATGCGTGGCAGTAATAGTAATATGAACAATGCGTATAGTCTACTCAACACAGAAGCTGAGGATATCAACATTGACACGTTGATACCAAAATGTGCTAAAAATATTTATGTTACACTACACAAGGAAATAATTGACGACACAAATGAACATTCATGTAAAGGTATGTTACTACGAGATGATTTATTACTAACGACTAATGAATGCTCCAAGTATACATTTACATTCGATTTCAAAGGAGCCGGTGAACAGCTTGCTATTCCTCATCCTACATTAAATGCCAAAATGATTAATTCTAAACTTGGTTTCTTACAAGTTAATCCACCGTATCATTATCAATGGATTGATTCGCCAACACGACGTACTCGTATGTTTGTTAGTTTACAATCCACCATTGTTGATGATGAAGAAAATGGTTCGAAGAACAAGGTTATTTTGAGTTGTACTACAGACAACAAACCAATCGCACATAACTTCTTATCACTCGACGATGATACTATGATACCATTAACTGAATTACATGATATATTACTCAACAATAATGAAGTAATATTATGGGAACATTTAGATTTATACACTTCATCAACATTGGGTAATGATCACGGCTTATGGTGGAGTAAGTCAGTTCGATTAGACGATGAAGAAGCATATACGAAAACAGTATTACAAGATTATGTCGGACCTATTGGGACAGTTAGCTTACCAATGGCACATTATGGTAGTTATGTGAAGCAAGTTGCGGCGGTGTTAGAGGCAGTTGATCCACGAGGGCATCGTAAAGAATGCTTTTTGAATTATTACAAACGTTGGCAGGAGGAGAAACCCTTTAGTGGTGTTAAGTTCTTTGATTGGCTTGATTATGGTAATGGTAAGGGTATATTAGATAGGAATATGGAGTTGATAAAAGCAGGAGGTGATATATTATTCGAACCAATGGAAGATGACAGAAAATGCCAGGATAAAGCGTTCAATACACATAAGGTTCACTACTTTGATCAACCACAGCGTGATTTCCATGAAGTGTACATTACACCCTCGGATGATAATACAGAATTGATATGGAGATATAAGAATAATGATGAACGTATACCGGAGAGTGATATGAGTAATCCACATTTGTACATGTGGGATATGAATCAAACGTTTTATATTGTTGATAGTCGATGGAAGGAAAAGAAGTATGGTCCTATTAAGCACACGAGTGTCTTGGATGGTGTACCGGCTTTGAGTGGTGGTAAAGCCTACTTTGGAAAGAATGGAGCAAGTGAGTTGTTGAAATAAATTGTGTGCTCATATCATATGTCTCTTCCTCTCACACGCTCACACTCACCCTCACACTCTCTTCGTCTTCACCAGTTTGGGGTATCAACTTTGCTTCGGGTCATTACAGACCAAAGATAGAGGCAATTTCAATGATGTATCAACATCACAAGGATCGTGGCTTTAATCTAACAGCTATGCATTGGGTAGGGAGAGATAAATGGTCAGAAGAATCATGTGATGAAGGTGACTGGGAGAATTTTGAAGTTGATGGCTTTGATCCAAAAAATCTGGAGAAGGCTTGTCATGAAGTCACAACTAATCCTATGTGGATGGTGAAGGAAGATGTTTAATGTGCCGAGAGTGTGATTCGGGGTATATGTTATATATTATGTACACTTAAATATATGTAAACGAAATAGCTATAGTTTATCAAGCAGTTTTAATCTGGACCCTCCATTCCAATCATTCCACCGGCATTACTAATCTTCCACCCCTCTTCATATAATCCCATAGCTGCATCAACAAGAGTATTAAAACTATCAACACTCATTCTTTTCCCATCTTTACTTGGACGTAATCCCAAGCCAACTACTAATGTAGGAATTGGACCACTACCGTCTTCCAATCCACCCAATATTGTCGTTTCAGATACACCAGCCATTTTACGTGTATGTAACACAATTTTCTCAGCCAATCGACGTACATATACTTCACGGAATGCCACTTCATTATCGGCATTTCCACCTCTTGCCGTACCCGTGCCTAATACTGTGCTAACATTATATGTTGTAGAGTTATCAATTATACTTTCTTCTACAGTACAATGTAATAATGAACCCATCTTGCCAGATAGTTGTGTTATAGAGATGAAGATTCGATCTGCAAATAATTGAAGTATGATTGTTGTATCATTATTATCAAGTTGGATGGTACTAACTAAAGATGTTGGAAGTGAGGATGATTTTGGCCGATATGACGGCTTCTTCTTCTTATCAGTAATCTGACAATCACTCTGCAATGTTGCAGATAGTGTGTTATCTTCGACGGCAGCGCTCATCTTCGTATCGACGCCAACTCTCCATTCCTCCCATTCCTCTAGAGCCACAAATACAACTACTACTCCATTGCAAACGGTTTATCAGTTCCTGTAAGAATGAGAGCGATCAAACGACTAGTCTCGTAAGATAGTAAATTATAAATCGGCATAGCTCAATAGCTCTAGAGGTAGCCACTACACCGCCTAATACAAACCAATACTATTCGCTAACTTGCATAGTCTCCTCGATATTTACGTTTTTCTTCTTCCCTGTCAAAGTTTGAATTATTCCTATCACAAAAGCACTAAACTTATCAACTCTCTAGATCAAAACAACCTCACAAAGACAACATGAGCACTCCTGCAAGAGAAGAGTAAGTATTGATATCTTGTATACTTATACCTTATTTAATGTATGGAAAAAAGTTAATAACACTATCACATTTAAATCTATACTCTATATTATCTTGCACCTCATTTGCAATAAAAACCTACAATGAACTTCTAATAACTTTTTCAATACCACACACCAACACAACATCAAATCACACCAAACAGTTATGTTCGCGTGAAGCGTAAAAATCAAACATTCTTCATCCATACATCACCATCAGATACATTTGAATATATCAAATCAGAAGTAGTATCAGCATATAATAGTTGTAGCAGTGGTGGAGATGATAATAATGTTACTACAACAAATATGAATTTGTACATTGCACCAAAAACAAACAATGTTGTTGATAGCAAAGATGGTGATAAAAGTATGAGTGAAAAGCAAGAAGAACCAAAGGGACCTATTCCGGATGTGGCTATATTATCAGATCATGATGTCAAGAATGATGATGTATTGTATGTTACATTTGACGAGGGTGAAGAAATTGATATTGCAAAGTAGACACATATGATATGCACATAATTTTGAAAGGGAAGGGGATTTGATATTACTGAGCCATCATATTGGAGATTAGGCATTTCAATTCATAAACTAAAGAATAGTTAGTTGATAAAGGGGATGGTCCTTCATCCATCCCTAAGTACCGAGCATGTGGAGGCTCTACACTAATAAGTGATTCGAAGTGTTGTTGGATGCGTTTTCACTCCCAGTCAAGGATTGTTTAGTGGTTTTTCTTTTGTTTTTTTTGAGTCGATGTTTCGCGGTTGCAAGCTTGTCATCGTCATCGTTGGTTGGGTTTAGGAAGTGTTGGCTGTTTGAATAGGATGACATGAAGAATATCTTCTCTTCTCTATCCATCATCACGATGAGTTGGTAGAGAGATGGCTTTGGTTGCTCCCTCACTGGGTTTTACAAACAACAGGAGGGAGAGGCAATGGAGGATTCATCATGGCATATTGGTATCACACCGCCATCATCAAACGATGGTGGAGATTCTGATTCCGACAGTTCATCATCGTATAGAGAAGAATATGATGTGACACCATCTTGCCACGATGATATGGATATGAGTATTGAGGATGATGATACTAAAATACAATCTCCGAGTACCCCCAACCCTAGGAAGTCACGTACACGCACCGTAGAGGTTCATAGTCCAATGAAACATGTTGCATCCTCTGAGAAAGTTAGACGGAATACAGATTCCATGTTGGAAGATGCCTTTATTGCTGATAAGTTGAAACGACGATTAGGTTCTAGGAGAGAACAGACTGCCACACGAAGAACGATTGCCCACTCTGGACTATCCGATTTTATAATGAATAGTATTATGGAAGGGTCACTTGATGCAATATCCGCGGCTATGCCAACAGATGAGAGTTTGTCTAATGCAGCTAACATTGCTTTCCATGCTTGTATGGCAGGTTACTTTGACAATCTCAAGGATGAAATTGTTATTCAAAAGCTCAAGAATCTATTTACACAATCGTTAGAGAGGGTCGAATTTCAACAAGGAGAATATATTTGTAAACAGAATGAACAAGTGGAGAAGTTGTTTGTGGTGGAGGAAGGGATGGTCCAATTCTCATGTGGAGGTCAAATAGCCGGCACTGTTGGAACAGGATCAATACTCGGCGAGTTATCATTAGTCTATGGTATTCCAGCTCCGTCTGATGTCATCTGCACCACTCCATGTGCCATACTATGGACAATGGACACACTATCATATCGAAGGATACAAGCTGTTGTTGCCAAGGAGTCGTTGAAATCATCAATGTTAGACAGCAGTTCCAGTAGTGAGTCAAATGATAGTCAGATACAAACACTCCGGAGACAGTGCAGTTCTTTCTTAGATCTACAAGAAAAAAGTGGGCATCCTGATACAACTGATATTGAGTTTGAACAACTGGTAAAAGTTGCGATTGTAGGGAAAGGAGCTTTTGGCTCGGTCTACATCGTCGAGAATAATAAGAGTACTTCTGTGAATGATCGATATTACAGTCTAAAGTGCATGTCCAAGAGTTCTATCATGCAACGGGGGCATGAGAAGCGAGTATTGATTGAAAAGAATGCATTACAAGCCACCATTAGTTCTCCGTTTGTCATATCACTCTTTGGTACATTTCAAGATCAAGATTCAATCTATTTCTTGACAGACTTTATTCAAGGAGGCAATCTCATGGGGCATATGATCAATCGAGATATTCTTCCGCATGAAGAATGTGTATTCTTTTGTGCTAGTATAGTTTCTGGGTTGAGCTTTCTACACAGTAGGGGCTTTGTCCATAGAGATGTCAAGCCGGAGAACTGTCTGATCGACAAGGACGGATACCTCAAGTTGTGTGACTTTGGTATGGCAAAACGTCTTCCATCTACAATACAACTCCCTTCTGGTGGTACTGAGGTTGTCACCCTTGCCTTCACGATGTGTGGAACACCCGAATTCATGGCGCCTGAGTTTGTCCTAAGTACAGGATATAGCAAGGGTATTGATTGGTGGGCATTGGGATGTATCCTTGTTGAAATGTATTCTGGTAGATCTCCATTTGAGTTTAATGGGGACTTGAAGGAGACGTTCAAACAAGTTTGTCTAATTGGAATGGGCCGAGAATCATTTACAGCGCCAGAAGAACTGCATGAACCAGGACTAGAAGATGCACTTCACTTTGCTAAGCAATTACTATCCAAGGCATCCGATAGACTGGGTCGACATAGTAGTCACAAAGTCAAAGATCATGCATACTTTTCGGATATAGACTTTGAATTGTTAGAGAAGAAGATGATGAAGGCACCCTATGTGCCTAATATATTGCATGCTGCAGATGCATCTCATTTTGATGTCAAAACAGATGATCATGATGAAAATATTGAGCCATATACTGGAAGTATTGATTTGTTTAGAGACTTTTGAGTTACTTTGGTTACATCTAATTTCCCTTGCAAATGACCTTGAGGAAAGTCTGCTTTGTTCAAACTGTAGTCTGACTCTAACTGCACTTACTAGTAAAATCCCATGCTAACTGCACAGCGCCAATTCTCAGCTTTTGATCTCTGTTCACTCTTCATCTCATCTAGAGTCCGCTGATGTGTACGTAATGCAGTTGCATACTCATCTTTTGTCACAAGCCCAGCCTTGTATCCTCTTCCCACTACCTCTATGCCGTCATCATAACCACATTTTGCTGCAATCAGATAGTGTTTCATTGCTCGGTCCATGTTGCCCTTTTGTTCTTCATACCAACCAAGAGCATATCTTGCTGATTCATGTCCCCTGATTGAAGCAATCTCAAAATGATGAATAGCTTTTTCAAAATCTTGATCAACACCATTGCCATTCTCGTATGCATTGGCCATAAATATATGCGCCTCAAGTGATCCAAACTCAACTGCCTGTTTATACAATTCGATAGCCTTGTTTAGATCCTTTGATAAACCGCAATAACCGTTTTTATAATGAACTCCTAGATGGTAAAATGCCTCACCATCTTTCAATTTCATACGCTTCTTGATTCTTTTAACTAACTCTTTGCCTGTTAATGGCATGGGTACTCTACAAAACGAACAAGATTGTTTTAGTTCTCCCTTCCTCATTTTATCCAACGCTGCATTGGTACAACCATCACATAACACTTTTCCACAACAAGGTTGATAAGTTTTCTTAGGGATAATTTGTGCAGAGTATGGCATTGGAAGCATACAGATGGCACAGTCTTCTTTGGGAGGAGGTTCTTGAAATAATACTTCATCATTATTATTATTAGCAGTAGTAGTGTTAGATCTGAGATGTAGCCTTAGCTGGTGGAGACGGTTCACAGCTCCCGATAGATCTACATCAGAATCATTATTACTACCCAAAGTGTGCTTTTCATGTGCAACAATATCGGTATTAGTATTGGTATCACCTCCACTATTATCACTACCATTATCACATGCACCATGTTTTTGTTCAACTTTTTGTGCATATGATGTGTACGTTTTATTATCTGATGATATATCACCCACGCCACCGCATAATTTACTATTATCTGATCTACTCATTGATATTTACTATACTGCCCCTTTTCCTATTGCTTTCGGTACGGGTTAGAATAATGAATAATGAAGTCTTAGTCGTGAGCCTGAGTACGAAAGAAAAAGAAAATCAATACGAAGATATTCCTATGACTGTGTGACTGTGGAAGTAATGAATGAAGATAGAGGTGTTTGTATTATCTGTTGTTGCTGAGGCATTGCTCTGAAGACTGGTAATTGGATACAATCACTTAAATTAAGACTTACAGATCGTTCAATGGTGTTGAGTATGAGTTTTTAGTTATTTCATTTTTTATGGGCTTGACGAGTTGCAAGAATAATTGGAGTCGACTCCTCCATTAAAAATTCTGCTTTGCAAAAAATCATTTTGCTTTTTACACACAAATTACTAACAATTCACTCCCGACTCCAATTATTTCCCGACTCCAATTATTCTTGCCACTAGTTGATTAAGCTCTGATTTTTCGGACAACGAAACTTGTCGCGCGAGTTTGACTTTTTCAAAATAGGTCATTTTCACTAACAAATCGCCCTAAACAACCAGACTTCAGCATCATCGAAATACAAAAGTTGTCAGATATGCATCAATGAGCACTCTAAATGCATGGCACGACCTCTCTAAGTGGTAATCTAACTTCTTTGGCTCCACGCCGTCCATTTTCGATTGATTTATTGTACAAAACGTGTCAGGAGTGTTCATTTGATGTGTTGATTGTCGACTCTTCTAGTTTACTGATCCAACCGTGTATTAACCATACTACTAGAACATGTTAATGTTGCTTTAGATACGTCGTATCATGTGTGTCTCTATCTCTTGTTGTTGAGTAGTCTCTCTCTCTATTGCACTTTATCTTTTGATTAGAAGTGATGTGTTTTGTTGTATCTTTAGTTGATGTCAACTCTCCCTCTCTACCGCAACAAGCACTCCTCTAAACTACAGACAATCGATCTAATCTTAATCTTCTCTTCCTCTGTATTCGTGAGGGGGTATTGTATGTATTGTGTTGTATAAAGACACGATTGTTGTTGTTTTGGTATCGATGTTTTGATAATATATACTCTTTTATGATCAACGCGACAGGATAAGACGAGAGAAGAGTATACTACTGTCTAGAATATCTAGTTTTGATTAGGATGAAGTCGTTGTAGTACTGTGTTGTTTAGAATTATTGTGTTAGGGAGAGATACTAATCGAAGACGATGGTGTGTAATATTTGAGTGCAATCTCTTGTCGATGTCGACGGAAGATCTCTCTAACGAAAGCGTTGCATACGACAATGCGATACTCGACGGATAGATAATTTGATTCTCTATTGAATTATTGCATCAACAATCGATACAAGAGATGCTAACTACCCTTAATAGACACATAATGACATAAAGACATCAATGTTGTGGGTGATTGTTTCATGTTCGTTCTCGCTCAATAAAAGACAAACGATGACAGCTTCAACGTATCACGTGTTCTATACTTCTTCCTCTAGACGATCGACAGGGTCGGGAAGAGATCACGGCCACCGAACACTTCTAAATGATGCATCAAAGTTAGAGCAATGAGGTTGCTAATTTTGGAAATTCAGAAAGTCGAACTCGCGCGACTTTTTTATTGTCCGAAAAATCAGAGCTTATAAGCAGACCATAAAATCTCAAACCTTTCATGTACCACTGTCTGCTATAAGCGAGGCCTACAGTATGAGTTGACACACAATTATTGTATTGCAGAGAGAGAAACTTACATACAAATTGTTAGTGATACATCACTCTCTTTTGTGTATACAATATCAAACGATACTGCATATATTATCCAATATAAAAAGTACATTATGGATCAAAACACAAATGATATCGAAGCTTGGAAAAGAGTACATCAACAATTAACAATGGCAATAGTACAATCCAGGGATAACATCGCTGTAGGACTATGCAAAAGGAGATATCTATTAGAAGAAATGAATCGATGTAAGATGCAAACAAATTCAAGTTTACGATCGTATGCAAAGAAAAAAAAGGCCAAAACAGCACCACCATCAGCAGTGGAAGCAGCTTCAGTTGGAAACGATACAATACAAGCACCAACAACACAAGGTGATGTTCAAAAAGATGTTGAGCAAATAACTGACATAGCGTTAGGAAGTGCTGCATATATGATAATCAGCCACCAATGGGTATGAGTACAGCTGCATCAGAAGCAATGCAATTGGCATTCCAGATGATGGAACAGATGAACCAGAATAAGTCCAAATCTACTGAGGAGTCTTCTGGGGATGATGAAGATACCGAGGATGATAAGACAGAATAGTGCCCTCTAGATAGTATATTGTAATGTATTAGATTAGATTTGATTACTTTTAATTTATTATCCTACTATTGCAATAGATAACAAGAACAGACAGACTTAACAGATACACCAAACCAACGTTATGCTCTCGATTAATACCATTTCCTTCCAAGCTGATCAGTTGTCCATCATATGTGGGCAGCTGTGTCGATACATATCCTATAGAAGGCTTTGGTTGAGGTCGTTGTGGTGGTGTTACTACTTGAACAGTCGGTTGTTCTGAAACAAATGGCAGCGGCATCGTTGGTAGAGGTGTTGGAGTAAGATCATCCAACAGTGTTCGAATTTGAAAGATATCATTTATAATCAAATAAAAGTTGGATCTCCGTTTGTCTAAATTCTGTGGCTCAAAGTATGAACAGCCAGGTTCATGACAATCACTTGATAAGATTCGACTCACAGAATTGATGAATGTGTCGTCTGTCATTCCAGTATCAACAAATTGTGTCAATTGATCATTGAAGTTCCATTCATCTGGTTTATTATAATATCTCTGTACTCGCTCTGCCCACTCGAATAAGGCAATCGTCCACCGCATGTTCTCTGTTTCTACACTATTGCAGGGAGCCTCTGGATTGTCACAAAAGTCAATTGTAGGGTATAAAGTAGACCTTCCCGAGTCTGCTCCTCGTTTGCCAAGATAGTAATTAAGCTTGCCCATATTGCACACACCTTTAGTCATTATCGCTCCTCTACCAAACCAACAACAACCTTCTATATCAGTTCGGCCAAGACTATTAGAGTATGCTGAATTAGTAAATAAAGTAGCAGAGTTAGAATCCCAGTAACCAGTATAATCATATTGACCACTTTTAGGTTTGCATTGCAAAGCTGGTGGTGCTCGATCATCAGCAGACATTGTCACAGCCGTGATTACCATTTCAGGTTTGACTTCACAAGAGAATATATCATCTTTCATATTGCAAGTTTCATCTTGATAAGATCTCTTTTGTTGACCACATGAATTACTGATTGCATACCTTCCAGACGTTTCTTGCCAGCTTATTTCGTCACATGTGTCATCTTCAATCGATTCTACCATTGCATTAGCAAGAAAAGCAGCTAAGTTCACCAAGCCATAAATGTATAAGTCTCCATTACCCTCCCATAAATCAAACTTAAAGTCTGCTCCGAATCCATCAACTGCCATTTGTTGCAGTGCTTGTATCATTCCATCAAAAGTATACTGTGTGGAAGAATAACCATTACCATAATCATTATTCTTATATGATACCAATACAAACTCTTCAATTAAACCTCGTTTACTCTTTACATGATCTAATGCATTACCATATATAGTTGGTGCTTGTGTCGTAGGTTGTATACTTGGACTTTGTGTTGATAATGAAATGGTAATATTTGATGTTTCATTGTTTGACATTATGATTGGACTACGTGTTGGACTAATACTATCAGGACAAACTACATACTCTGGACCTAATAAACACTCAACTTCGCTTGGAAAGTTGCAATAATTCTTTGTTTCATCATATATTAATGGATCGCCGCATTCTGTTCTGCTTCTGACTTTACCTTTCCAACATTCGTGGTAATATTTACAGCCGGTCCCTGGTATCACTTCATTGCCTGTATACCCATTAGCACAGGGTGTGAAACAATCAAGTATTGGGAATGCTTGTGCATCAACTACTATTACCTGATATGAGAGATGAAAGAAAATTGCTATGAGTGATATGTGTTTCATTTTGTTGTCGGCCCCTCACTATCCCACCACTGTATATATTTTCAACTATTAATCAAATAAGTATCAATAAACCGAGGAGAGGAGATATCGTCAATAGTAGTATTGATATATGTGAACTCTTTATGTCATATGTCATCAAAATGCAATTTGCTCACATGATGTGCACAAATTGTTTGAGTATATCTCTCATCGCATATCACGCAGATATTGAGTAATACAACACTAAACATTCTCTATTGCAGCTAGAATAAGTACGATGTATTGAAGCCCTAGCAGATTTTCAAATAGTAGTGGTCTCGTGGCGATTTAATGACGCACAAACAAAGAGAAATGACGATTGAATCAGCCAAACGTTTAGCAGCGGCAGGTGCTACGATTGTTATGACAACACGAACTGCCGAAAAAGGTGATATTGCAAAGAAACAAGTAGAATCATCTATCCGACAAATCAATTGAATATAACAAGGATACTATTCATGCAATACCAATCAACTTTGACAACTTGGAGGAAGTACGATCATTTCCTGAGAGGTATAGAAAAGAGATGGGAGATCGAAAGATTGATATACTAATGAACAATGTGGGAAGGATAAATCAAAAGAGGGAAATGACTGATGATGGATTCGAGAAAACATTTCAATCCAATCATTTGGGATCATTTATGTTAACTTCGGGTCTCTTCTCATTGTTGAACCGGAATGGTGCTCGAGTTGTCAATGTTGCATCTCGTGCTCATCAATTTGCTAAAGATTCTAGTACTGGCAAACAGGGGTTAGATATGTCCAACTTACAGGGAGAAATGTCTTATGGTTTAGACGGGTGGGAGACTTATGGACAAACAAAACTTGAAAACATCTTGTTTACCGAAGAATTGCAACGTCGAGCAGATGTCGCTGGGTTAGGTTGGCTTACTGTCACATGTGTCTACATCCTGGCGTTGTTGGTACGGAGTTGTGGAACAATACTGCTCTTGCAAAAGGCAATGGTGGTCTACAATCGATAACGTCAAACTTCTTTTTAAAGAATGTTGCTCTGACGAATGAAGAAGGCGCTAATACTCAGTTATATTTAGCTACAACAACTCAAGATGAGAAGTTCAAAGGCAGATATTTTGATGAATATGGAAACATGGTAGATCTAGATCCATTTGCACGAGACGAATCAAAGGCAAACGAGTTGAGTGGGAAGTCTGGGCTAACCGGAGGGTCAGGCTCCCAAGGCCACCTAAGAAAATTCTCATCTGGGTGAAATATTGTCCCCTGAACCTCTACCATATATCAAAATGATCGCCGTGCTCTGGCGATCACGAATATATAGGGTGATTAACATCGATACGGGGAAATAAGAAATTGCAATAGACGACGTCGCGGCCGCCATGATGATCACTAAGCAAAACCGCTCCGCAAGAAACGGATTCAGAGTGAAAGTAGGTAAAAAGATACCGTAGTAGGGGGGATACCATTAGTTTTGCAATTTTTGTTATATGCTAATTGTTAGTTGAACGGATCGATTGCAATTAATTATAAATTACAGCCTAATCACCCTATTGCAATTTACTCGCGAGATCACGCCGATCATTTTGATATGCCCTAGGGGGTATAAAGTCGAAAATTCGTCCAGATGGGATTTTTTGGGGAGCCTAACCCTCCGGTTAGCCTTTTGTATATATATATATATCTGTTGTCGTTGAAGTTGAATTGTTGAATAAGTACTAACGACGTACCAACTATCCATAGAGTGCCGGAGGCTATACCAACCAAGCATTATACATCGACCATTAATGATGACTGTATTTGTGAGTGCCGTCAGGCACGAACTGTGTTTGTCTTTTATACTGTATTGATCCTCAATTATATCACAAAAGTGAGTAATTAATAATAATTATTATATTCGTATTGCAATCATATCTATTTCTTTTTGTTTGTATGTTCGCTAGCTAAGTGTATTCGTGATGATTGCTTGCATCCGAACTCTATTTATTCATTGTCTACTGTCAAAGATCCATTTGTTTGATATCTATCGTTGTTACAAAAGTGATGTGTACAATGTGTGATGCTTCAACAAATAGCCCTATATTTTGAATGTCGGCGTGGCAAGCAGCTTATATTTTAGATATCATGCAGTATCTATAATATGATGCATAGTGCAGGAAGGAGAAGCATACCTACAGTCCTCTAGAGAGAAAGATGTTCATATAAGGGGGGGGCGGTTTGACTTTAAGGGAATGAGATTAGAGGGGCAGTGCACAGCATCAGTGATGTCCGGGGGCTCAGCTCCACGCTTCAAACATGTTTGGGATTTTTGATGCTAACAAAATTACTACTATACTATCCATGACTTAAAATGTTCTTTAGTAAAATTTAGCTTTAGTATATTTTAGTAAAAACACATATATCTCAAGGTATGTTGTACATACCTACTTAAATTATTACTCGCCGATAGGTTGGCAATATGATGATTCAATATAGCCAATTGATTAGCATTTCAATTGATTCTCATGGTGGTTGGCAGCAGTTTGATGACGGGCTGACGATCTTGTATTCTAATGCCGAGTAGCCTTATGCAAACTGCAATAGAACAAAAAAAAAAAACAATCTCGATTTCTCTCTGCTGATAAACTCGGACATGACATCAACAACTACTGTACAGAATGATATAGACAGTAGTACGAAAGATAAACACAGCAATAATGATGATGGTATATCAAATCTAACAGAGTCGTTTGCAGCATTAATGCCACAACAACTTATAGACAAGTATGAAACAAGATTTTACAATAATTGTAAGCAATCTAATTTGTACAAACCATCCGGTATGGTCATACCAAAGCTACCAATGTATCATCCATACCATCCATTTCGTAATACAATAGGAGATGATGATATATTACAAGCACCACTAGCGGTCATATTACCCAATACAGACTTGGTACCTCAACCATTACTCAAACTCATTGCAAATACAAACACAAAAAACAAAATCATACCCTACTTTATAGTACAAACACTACCATACAAACCAGTCACAGAGATCATATGTCGATATCAATATGCACTATTTCCAAATGCAACAAGTGAAATGTCAGGACATGAATCAATATGGGCACAAAGTTACATCTACAATGCTGCAAACAAAGAGAAGGAAGAGATTATAAAACAAATTGAACCAACCCAAATTAAGATATACGAAAGCGATAAAACAAAAGACAAATCACCAACTATATTATGTGGTAATTCAATGAAGTTAGATACAGTTGACAATTTAATTGGTAAGGGTATATGGTCGTTAGTATTAGGTAGTAATTCAGGTACACTCAATGAAGAAGATGGAATGTTTACAGAGATATCTCATGTTTTTGTTGGGTATACATACTTTCTTAAAGATGATGATGCATATACTCAATTCTTATCTTTAATGAAGGATAAGAAGACGTTGAATGATGTATTGGAATGTATAATACCCGAGTTGATAATGGATACTTGAGGCGAAGTTGCAATCAGTGGGGTAAGTTTCTAAGTGATTCGATTCCAATAGTACAGTGCTGAAAAGTGGCGGTAGCGGTAGAATTAGTAGTTGACGAACATTGGTATTCTTGGCTTGGTATGAATGTCATGTGATGGCTATTCTTCTCGGCAGATACTGCTAATGGCTTATAAGTTACACTGAACTATCGACGATGGAAGGGGTTATTGTATGAACCTTAAACAGACGACTACAAACATGAAGTGAATGCAGGATATATATCGGCAGTGCATGATATACACTGCGTCCAATTCCAAGCATGCCTAAAGAATGGTACATATTTTAGAATTAGAATGTGAATGTGAAGACGAAGAGAGCGGAGATGGCAATTTATTTGGAGCAGTTCTCCTCTAAGTCTAAGAGAACCTATCTTATCATGGTCCAACTACATGTGCAGTTAATTTATTGCCTTGCATCCTCTTGCTAGTGCTAGCTTGTTTGATTGAGCGGTTGGTGGTACTAGCACGGTAAGAAAAAAAGAAGCGTGGAGCGAAACTGCAACTGCAAAAGAGCGAGAGCAATACTTAATAGATTGCCTTCTTTATCATCGTCTTTATCATCATCTTTATCTTTATCATCATCTTTATCTTTATCATCATCATCATCATCATCATCTCCGTCATCATCATCTTCTTTATCATCGTCATCTCATCATCATCATTATTATCGTTATCGTCGTTGTCGTCGTCATCTTCGAACTCCATTCACGGATTAGGATACCGCTGGTATCTTTTAATAGTACTAATACGAAAGCTCATCAAATACAGGAGTTTAAATACTACCGTGGGCCGACTACTCTTCTTTTGCAAGGCACAACTCAAGAGGAATTGTATTGTTCTACCCCTTACCTAAAAGTTAAGATGTAGAGGATCAGAGGGGCAAGGGAATGGGGATGTGGGGAGGACTGTTTAGTTTTAGTTTAGTTTTCTCTTGTGTACGAAAAGGTTTTCATTTTCGATTTTCGGTGATGGGGAGTTTATTTTCACAACTAACAGTGTGATACCGTGGAGCATCAGCGTGTTGATATATATATATTGTATAGTCTCCGTCACAGTAGTACAACAGAAAAGTATTGGAAGTCATCATCCATTAGAGCGAGGTCAATTTCCGCGTCTATTAGCGTCAGCGTCTATCAGAGTGGAGGAGAGAGTTATATCATACATACAACAATGTCTCAAGACGTGGTGTCGTTTAACGACATATCTGAGGGTGGAAAACGTATCAGTTATTCTGATGGCCAAAGGGGGGCTGGTCAAAGAGCCTTCATACTCTTTTGTGAACAGAAGAGTTCATGTCACCGTCAGTTAAAGAATGATGCCAAGGCACGCGGTATGAGCATTAAAGATTTGATGCTTGAAAGAATGCCGGAGCTTCTTCGACTTTGTCCTGGACTTGAATCAATTGATCGGGGGACATTCAATAATTATTTGACATCGGAAATGAAAGACTATGTTCCTAGTGGTTTGCCATCGGATCAGTCAGTTGCCAGCGAGACACGAACAATATTCCAGAATACGGCAGCAAGACAAGTTCATATCCCCGAATTGCCAACTACCGCAAACATGCCAACTTCACCCCTTCCTCATCCAGTGAACAACAATTATCCGTCTTATTTGAGTGGTATAAGCCAACCGAATAACTTAAACAATATCCCCTCGCATTATCCAACCCAGGATGCACGAGTAGGTAACAATTACCAACAGCAATATGCACAACATCAACCACAAGCAAATGATACTATGTCCATTGGCACCGATGCCATGTCTGCGTTCACAACACGCACAAATGATAATATGAGTGTTGATAATTTGTCATTCTTGTTTAGGGATAGTAATATTGGAAGTAATATTGGAACTCCGAATGCTAATAATAATAATAATAATACTTATCATAATCAAAGCAATCTCAATCATACCGGTATTAATAACAGTCATCTCAACAATCACTTTCATGCCAATAACTTGCCTCAATCTCACAGTACAAATAGCCAACAAATGAACGGTTCACAAAACGCTGTATTTTCTCCCGTTACAAGCAACAGCAACACGGTGGCACCATCCTATAACAATGGTAATGATGGTTCGTTTGGCCCCGGTGCCGGATCAAACTACGAAGGAGGCTTACCAGCTGCCGGTATAAGCAACAGTGGCAACCAAGGTCAATTAAATATGGCCACGGCGGCACCTCCCTATAGCAACAGTGACAATGTAGGACAGCCTCTACCAGCTGCAGTTACGAACAGCATCCCCTCCGTAAATGGCGTGAACGCTCACGGTAAGTTGGCACGAAGTGATGCCAGTGATACCAATACATCCAATAAGCAGCGCCGCCGTCTTTGGAGCAACGTTGCTCCGCGTCAAAACCTTTCTTCTGATACTCATATCACTGACGAACTATTGGCTTCGTATGGAAATATGGGCTTTGAAACTTTTTTGAGTAGTATGGAAGTCTTTCAGGCAAAGTCTGCAGAAGATATGATGAAGTTGTCACCCTATGAGGGGGGCTCCATCGACGATGCAATAGGCCAATTCACTATGGCACACTTAAGTATGGCATTGAATCTGGTGCTCTCCAATCCTGATCAGATGTCTGCCCAGAAGTTGGCGAGTAGCACATTAGAATCAGTGCTGAAAGCTGTGCCATCTGCTGAAAATAGGTTAGCTACCTTATCGAAGCAGTTGGAGCTTGCCGAGGGGTTATGGCGTCAGAACGAAAAGACTTTGGATGATGCTGATGCTGCCGATGATCAACGGACAGAGGAGTATATTATGTCAGTTCGAAAGAAACGACAGCAACGACGGGATGCTTATGAAAATAAGAAGTCAAATACCATCCAGCAGTTGGAAGCAAAACGAAACGTCTTAGCCGAGGTGCAACAACATATTGCGGAAACTCGTGAACGTGGAACATTATTAAAGTCAATGTCCGATTGCACAAGCCGTGATAAGGGAGATCTACTATTTCGTGCAATTGCTGCAGCAGTCATTCAAAAGTTCTCTATTGACAATATGGCGTTGATCCCTTACGATATTGTCGAGGAACATATTCGACAAGCCGAAAATAAGGAGGATGACTTAGTTGGAGCAGAAATTGGAGGTGCTTCTGATGAAGTGACTGCAATAACAGAACCTACCTTGGCAACCAATACTTTTCAGGAAGTAACTTCTATATCCCAGGCATTAGTCCTATGCAAGAAGATCAATTATATGTCAGAAAGTACATTAAAGGCATGTAATGTCCAAGAAATGAAAGATCTCAGGGATATGGCCCGTTTAATGGCTGAGCATTTAGATAATACAATCGTCAAGAAAACTCCATGCAATGATGAGGTACCTGATGATGATGATGCTAGAAAAGCGGCAGCGCAAGCGAAGTCTGAAATGAAGGACCATGAGAAGCCGGCCGAGCACAAGGAGGAGGATGTTAACAAGGTACCAGAGAGTCGTCCAGTATTTCGTGTTGATCTCAAGAGTAATGTTGGGAAGAATGGAAGAGGGAAGAATCGTAAGTTTCCTCCACCTCCTCCGCGACCCCGTCAGTTTTCTCCTCCACCACCACGTGCGGCCACAATGGGAGCATCCACTGACGATAAGTCTGTCAAATCAACGGCTCCCTCTTTGCCGTCACTCCCCAACATGTCAATGTCTGGCGAGGTCAGGTCTACTGAAGATGACGAAAAAGAGCAGCGCTGAGATATGAGAGGAGCAACGATCTACTGCAATATATGTTTAGTTTCCTTGTAGCAGTATGATATATTTATCAACAAACAGTAGTCAAGAAGAGTAAAAAGTCAGCAATGAACAGTGAAGCATCGCCAAAGAGGATAGTAGTTATAAGAGAATATTGTAAAGAAGAAGAGTTACTACTTATGAATGCCTATCTAATAGCTTGATCTGCTACGGTCTATCTTCTATCTTTGCCTCTGAGATTCACTTTCTCTCACAGAATCAACATGATCCCAAATTGGTTTATGTGCAGTCCAATTAGTTAGAGAATGTTCAGTGGTACCAGCCCAAACCGTTCGTATCTCACCAAATCGATGTGACCAGAAATGATCCTTGGGACAAACATCACCCGCCACGACTTTATCCCAATCATCATCACGCATTTTATTTGACGAGCGGACATATACTGCATTGGATGATTGGATTAATGATGATATATGTGGATGTTTCTTAAGCCATTGAATTGAATGTGTTGAGTCTGTGAATGCTAGACATCGTATTCGGGATATTAATGGTGCATCTTTTTGTTGATCGAGGAGATATCGTACTAGTTGACCGCCGGCTGCCGAGTGAGCTAGGATATAGATTGAACTGTCAATGTTGGATGGTATAATTGCCCTCGTTTCGTGGTTTGCCGTCGACACTGTCTCGTCCTCTTTTGAAGTATTATTTTGCTCTTCAAATAAGCCACGAATACTAACCTTAAACGTATCCATACCGACTATATCTCCTCGTGCATTGGGATCAATAATAACACAATTCATACCTCTATTCTTAGCTTCGTATATCAGTGGCCAAGCAGTCGAGGGTTCTAACCCAGTTGTTAATAAATGATGTCGGCTGAATATACCAGCTCGTACTTTACCCTTGCCAGTTGCAATAAGAAAGGTCTCTTGTGGACGATGCTCCTCTTGTTGCTGTCGGGAAACTAAAGCACGTATAGGCTCTTTCACTATTATATCACCATTCTCATCTCTTGGCCAATCTTTTGTAGATTTTGATCTAGAGTTTGATGCTGACGCTGATTGTGGATCCTCTTTTTGTTGTTGTTGATGCTGTTGGGCAACATCTCCTCCGCCTTTCCCATCACATATCGTTACCCAAACTAAATCAAATGTTTCAGCCATTATCTCCTGTGCAGCACTTTGTACCAAGTTTGATACGGCGTCGTACATTGTACCGTCGGATATATATGAACGTCGATTGTCACCAGTGACTGCTGTGTTGGATGGTATATGATATAATCGTGTTATACAGTCAAAGCATCGTGAATCAGATATCTCTTGCTGACAAGAGTTGTCATCATCTTTTGCAATTGATGCTTCTTCATTCTCTTGACATTTCCCACACTTGATTAAACGAAATTCAAACCCTAACGATGATAAGGCATGTCGTGCTCTGTGATCATATTCATCTGAAGATTCCTCTTTCTTTGTGTTGCATTCATCCACAGATAACTTATCTTCACTTTCACCAAAATTTACTTCATCTCCATTACCGACACTTGAGTAACTACTCTCATTCTCTTCATGGAAGACGTGTCTAGTAACATCCAATCCATCATTATACAACCTACAAACATGTAATGCAGTTGCAATAACAGCGTCATGTTGATTAATATCAGACGTGCCATACAATAAAGGACCTTTAAATCTCTTTTCTCTTTCTTTTGTTTGTGCTTCTTGCTGCTGTTGTGCTGATGTAGATGAAGTATTATTGTTAGAATGGAATGTAAATGGAAAGAATGATTTGGAATGTGATTGTTTTGGTGATGTACTGCCATGTATATGCTTATGTTTATGAAAATTGGATGTTATTGAGGAAGCAAAATTTGGTATCTTCCGTGTATTGTGATGAGTAGTATGTGTTGCTGGACAACCTGGTGATGTACTACTATTGTCTAATCTATTACTGTGTCGATGATGATGGTGTAGTTTTGATGGTGGATTGATATGATTATCAATTGCATGTATAATTCGTTTAAAGAGATTATCTTTTTGAGGTGGGAGTGTTCCCAATCCGTCATGTTGTTCGCTGCTAAACTCGTTTTGAGATACTGCCAGAGCAACATCTTTGACTTTTGTAGATCCATTCATTGCAGAATCATTCATTGTAGTAGTTTTATTGCTTGCACGTACTGTACTACTGTTCACCTCAGTAACCAATTCAGATTTCAAAGAGGTAGTACTAACAGAAATATGCGACAATAAACCCTTTAAATGTTGGGCAACTGCATCTCCAGTGGCATGATCTTTTCCTTGATAATTACTAGTTTGACCATTTGACGATATTGGTGCCTGGGTTATATCCGCTGATACTGCTAATGATATTGGTTCTGCAGTAGTATGTTCCTCCATAGAAGATAAATTTGTTGCACATGATGTGTGGTCTACAGTTTCTTCTTCCTTTACAGAGGCCAACATATCGAACTGAGCGGCTTCACTGTTTGTTGGCCAATGAGAGGGGATATCGGTGGCACTATTGGTTATCTTTGAGTCCGTCAATATAGGGTCATTTGCAAGACATACTAATACTCACCACTCTTCCTCACAATAAAAATGACCAGTTCATCGCCAAAATATTTTCTCCCCCCTCATCTATGCGGTTTGCGCACCACAGCGTACGCTTAAGCGATTTCAAAGTAAACGGATACTACCGATAATATTCGGATATAAACGACACTAATCGGACAGCTCACGCCCATTTTTGAAACGTATGTACGCTTACGTTGATAAATATGATAGTATTTGCACGGCTTACGCCCATTTTGGAAAACGACGGACAGACTTTTAAATCGCGATTTGTTAGCAATGCGTATGCTGTGGCACGCTCATCTCCCATTCAATCAATCAAGCGTGTGGCAAACTACTACTCTCTTTACCAATTGCAAATGATGGTTCATCGCTTAGCAGATATGGTGGTAGTCCTAACGGGCGGCAGCTCGGGAATTGGAGCTTCGATTGCTCAGCATTTGCTAAAAGAAGTGAGTTCGAGTGAGCATTGTAAATTATTGGGTGGTTGTGATGCAAGTGGTAGAGATAGCAACCTTAATGTTTGTTAGTATATGCCTATTTGCAATGGTGGTTGATGATGTGTTGTTGGATCTTCTTTCATCCTCATTGTTCTCGTGAATATATGTCAATTTGCATTTGCGGTTGATATACATATTATACTCATTGAATCTTCTTTCTTGTTCTCCACTCATATTTAATAGGGGGCAAAAGTATGTATGGGAGCACGACGTCTCGATAAATTAGAAGAGGTACAAAAGGCGGCACTCATCAAACATCCCGATAGTCCAGGACAAATTGTTTATACAAAGTGTGACGTAACACAAAGAGAATCAGTATGTGATTTAGTAAAAGAAGCCGAAGAGCAATTAGGTGATGTTGATGTTATTATCAATTGTGCAGGTGTAATGTACTTTACAGAAATGAAGAATGGATTGGTAGATCAGTGGGATCATACTGTTGATGTGAATTGCAAAGGAGTATTAAATGGTATCGGAGCAGTATTACCCAAAATGGTAAAACGAGGGAAAGGAAAGATTATAACAATTAGTTCTGATGCCGGTATGAGACAATTCCAAACATTGGCAGTATATTGTGCAAGCAAGACCTTTGTTGAGACTCTGGTCGAGATAACAAGACGTGAATTAGTTGGTACCGGAGTTACATTAACGACGATATGTCCAGGAGATGTGAAAGGAACGGAACTAATTATGAATAATAGTGATGAGGCCGCCGCTAAGAAGATTGGTGTTGAGATTGGTAAACCAGTCGGTGAAGGTTTCAATCGTAATCAATTACTTGATACAGATGATATTGCCAATGCAGTGATCTATGCCTTGACGGCACCACCTCATGTTGCGATCAATACAGGTGAGTGTATGTTTTTTGTATATTGTGATCTAGGTACCTTGTATCTTATCTTTTTGCCACATGATATGTACATGTATCTATATTTAGTGCTAATTGAACCGAGGGATCAGGAATAAGAGTGTGGGCTATCGTATACAGATAGAAGAGAATGAATGCTAGCAGAAGAAGAGGAAGAAGAAGAGAAGGGAGAGGAAGGGAGAAGATGAAGAGTCAATGACGAGTCCCAGGAGTTACCTGCTAAAACTAAAACACAAAAAAAAGTTGCACGAAATTAAAAGCCTCGAGAGCTAATTACAATAGAATGAGTAAGTAAATCGAAATCTCTGTTCTCTCTGTCTTTTATCTTCTTGTTTCTTTTTGTTTTGTTTTGGTTGTGTGTTATTGTTCTTTGTTTTAACGTAAAGAGTCAATTACTACGATGAGATTAACAGAAGACACTGCAAAGTGGAGCATAACAAATATAGCACTAACTAAGCACTATGGTACTCACTGAGCCTCTGAATCGAGACTCATCGACAAGATGAGGAGATATAACCCTTATCTGCAATGCAACACACATTACGAATTCTCATAAAGACCGACAACTCAATTTCAAAAAGAAGGTAAGGGGTAAACACTATTCGCCGAATTAATACCCAAATTGAACACAAATAGTTACCAAATTGGTTATATAAATCAATCTATACATCCAAATCGATTACAATTATAACCCAGATAATAATTACCCAGACCTCAAACAACCCAAGAAATCTTACCCACACCAACGGTCAAAGCTTTCGATATTTTTCAAATGAAAACAAGAAAATCAATCCATGAGCTTTTTGAATGCTTCAGTTTTGAACGTGACAAAGAGTGGCGCACAAGAAGTGATCGTAGTAACAAGATAGAACATTGCACCCCTATGTATGTTAAAGCACTAAATACTTCATATTGTAGTGCATATATTGATAGAGGGTATGTGTGGATATTGCAACAGAGTTGTTTGAATGAGATGTGTGTGCATCGATTAGATTTAAATAATGTGTTGTGATGTGGGATAGGGGTGAACCTTAATGTCAATGAGAATTTATGTTATTGCAAATCATGAATGATGAACCATGTTTCGATATGGGCCTCTTATTTGCAATTAATGGATGTGTGGCATGATTCGATTGTATCTCTTTGTTGCAATGCATAATCGATCGTCGTCATCTAACAATTATATATTTCTCTCTCTCTTATATTCTCATGGTGCACCGATCGATAGTAGGCTAGTTAAAGAAAGAAGAGAAGGGTACACCAAACTTAACTAATTAATCATGAGCACTCGAGGTCGAGGCAGACCAAGTAAAGCACAGCAGCAACAACGCAATAACAATTCTAACAATAGCATCCCACCACCACAAAATGCGCATCAACTAACCTCCACAATCGGAGTCGATCCTCGAATAGCAGCTGCAATAATGGCAGGCCATACAACAACAGGTCGTGGCGGTGGACGATCATCAAATAATAGTATGAGTAGTGGATTAGACATGATGCAACAACAACAGCAACAGCAATTGAGTGGTATGCAATATCCACCACCGCCACCACCACAGGGTAATTATCAATATCAACATTTATACTCTGGAGCTCCTACACGTGGTGCACCATCACAAATGATGTCACAACCAATTGTAACATCCAATAACATCACTACATCAAACACTACCTCATCAAGTAATACACGTAAGCCATCTTCACGTGCCGCAGCAGTAGCTGGTAAAAAGAAGATTGATAAATTACAATCTGATTCAAGTACTGTATCACATGGCACTGCTAGCAGTGGTAGTAAGGGAAATAAGAAGGATAGTCCGGGATATAATGGCAAGGGACCAACATTTTCTAGCCGTCCTCCACGTTGGACTGAGTATGAGGTATGTTTTGTATGTTTGTGTGTTGTTTCTCTGATGAGGGAGTTGTTTGAAGTGTGCATGTGTTGAGTTCGAGTTTTAAAAGTTCATTAACCTTTAAACCATTCCCCTTCTCTCAAAACTAACCCAACAGGATGAACAACTACAACAAATAATCAAGGTATTAAACCCTTCCATCGGCTCATCCAAAGCAAGTGTCCAATCTGATCAAATCCGTAATATACATTGGTCTACAGTCTCCGAACAGTTACATACTGCCAAAACATCCTCCTCAAACACTAACGCCAATCTAAAAGCCAAGGCACGGGAAGCATCGTACATTCGTAAACCAGCCGAATGTATGCGTCGATACACTAAACTACGAGGTGCATCTAAAAGTGGTGCCGAAAAGTCAGGCGCGTCCAAAGGTCCATGGACAAAGGAAGAAGATCGTAAAGTAATTGCTTTAGTTAAGCAACATGGTCCTAAACGATGGAGTCAGATTGCTAGTGAATTACCTGGTGAGTGTGTCTCTTTTCCAGTTGTGTTTGTTTTGTGTGGACCGACGAGGGATGAGAGTGGTGTTCAGCAGTATGACTTTGTTGTTGAGCTGGTCCGCCTCTTATGTCAAAGTCGATATGCTCACATCTATGCACCTTCTTCCTCTCATCACCCTACTCCGTACACACTTACACAGGCCGAATTGGTAAGCAATGTAGAGAAAGATGGCACAACCATCTCAATCCTGACATCTCCAAGGCACCATGGTCCGAGGATGAAGATCGTATCATCCTCCAATCCCAAAAGGATGGCACCGGTAATCGATGGGCTGACATTGCCAAACGTCTACCCGGTCGTACTGACAATGCCATTAAGAATC
>Ga0075437_12101_pt1 | contig 33877 bp, 20 predicted proteins | sample MintriMetagenome_FD_74266 | JGI IMG/M metagenome (GOLD analysis project Ga0075437, IMG submission 74266) | Marine eukaryotic communities from Monterey Bay, USA to study complex ecological interactions - Minidiscus trioculatus and... | ecosystem: Environmental > Aquatic > Marine > Unclassified...
TGTGCAAGTCAATGTTCAAAAAGTATCTTACGCATATCTCATCTTATCATCATGACCTGTTACAGAACTGCCACCCCAACTGAGATGCCTTCTACTCTATTTCCTACACTAAGTCCGAGCTTTCGACCAACACTATCACCAACAGTTACTTTAACTGAAGCTCCAACAGGCGTTCGTCTTCCAACGGCTTCAATTCCAGTTCCAAGACCAGTAGTAGTAGATGAAGAAGAAGATACTTATGATGGTTATGACTGGGGAGCCGATGGCTGGGGCTCAGGCTGGAATGGAAGTTGGCAATGGAATGGTTGGGGATGGCAATGGAATGATGGAAAACCTCAACCTCCTTCTCCTCGGCCAACACAACGACCTGTTAATATGTGGGGCGGTAGTACATCCTCTTCAAAACCATCTCGGATTGATCAATATAATGGATATGATTGGGGTGGTACTTCCTCGAAGCCCTCTGTAGATGATTTATACTATGATTGGGGAGGAGGAAAATCCATAAGTATGTATGATTGGGGGTGGACTCCACCTCGCAAACCAACGTCATCATCTGATAACAGTGATGATTACAACTGGGCTGGAGGAGGTAGTAGCACCAAGTCGAGTAAAGGAGTAAGTAACGGCCATTACAATTGGAGTGGAAGTAGTAGTTCACATCATAAACCAGAGGTTCCGCCCTGGGGTAGTGTCTTATTAGGCTCAAATCCACCTCCCGAGGATTCAAATGATCAAGATTACAACTGGTCAGGTACCCCATACTTCTCATCATCAAGAATATGACTGGTCTGGAAGTCGGCCATCAAGGCCAATCTTTTGGTGGAGCAAATCGTCAAAAGGTAAATCATCCAAGTCAATACAGCATCAAACTTATTCATGGCACAGTTCCAAAAGTTCAAAGATTGGCAAGTCAAATAGTAGTAACTGGCTCTTCTATTCAAATAAGTCAGGCAAGAAATCATCGGGAAAGGCTAGTAAAACTAGAAGAAACAAGTATCCTTGGGAATATAGCAGTCTGTTAATGAAAGAAGAAGAGTATGCAGTTGCTCAATCGTTAGATCAGTTAATAAACAATGGAAATAGAGGAGTGAAAATACGGAAAGAATGTTATCTCTTTAGTTTGTCGGTGAAGTAGTTTAAACTAACTGTTAGTCTTATTATAATCAATAATTAGATAAGCGCATCTTCATATATGATTTGCATGTGCATGTACAATGTGATAATATTAGCTGACAAGAGATGTGACACAAAAATATAAAATATATAAGCCCCAAGAATAAAGTTCAAGTAGTAGGAGTAAGAGGAAGAGGCTCAATGTTATTGATTGCAACTACTCGCTGTGGCGTTGAAGAGGAACACAATAATTAATATCATCTCTTATATAATACAATGCCATCGTCGTACGAACGTCATCAATCCTCGGAGCGGAGAAGACGACGTGAATCATCACGCTCCACTTCTCAACAACACCGGCATAGAAGTTCATCTAATAATAGAAGTTCATCACGACATAGAAGTTCATCAAACCAAAGAACAAGGAGAAGAAGGAGTATATCCCATGATGATCATCACTCGTCATCATATCGAAATAGTAGTAAGGCAAGAAGTTTACATAGCAGTAGTGATAGATGGGTAGGCGGTACAGATGACCGCGGCAGTCATCATACTAGATTAAGGAGAAGTTCAAGTAACAACAGTCGATATAATAATAATAGTAGCTACAATAATAGTGGTGGACAACAGCAAAGGTCTCGATCGTCATCATCTAAAAGATCAGGTCAATCTAAATCAAACAGTTATAAAAGTACATCATCATCTCGAAACAATACAAAACAATCATCTAATAAGGAAACTACACGAAAAGGATTCTCACTACGATTAACTCGAGGACTATCGCCCCATAACAACAATCCTACCAAATCAGCATCAACAAATAAAGTCAGTGGTAGTAATAATAAAGGGTCTAGATTTCACAATATACCAAATATAAGTAGTAGAAGGGGTAGATCAATAACACCGAAACGTCATACAGCACGAGTTGCCGCTAATGATAATTCAAATGATAAAGGCAGTGGTGGTGGTATAACAGACAAGTTTAAAAAGTATGTAAAACAATCATCTAAGGATAGAGGGAATGATAATAGGAGAGCACCTAGTTTGCAGCCGTATCAGAGGATGGGATGTAAGTACACATGTTATATTTTTGTGTGTATGATATGTTCATACCATATTATGTGTCAAACTTTTCTTACATATATCTTTTTTACTCTCTATATCAAACATAAACAGCTGTTGCAAAGACATTGCGTAAGCGTGGTAAATCCATGCCATCTATATTACGTCGTTCTAAAAGTAGTAAAGGCAGTGACATTGATGAGGAGGATGTACACATATTAGAACAAACTTGGCTAAATGATTATGAAGATTCTTCACAAGATGATAAGAGTATGGATTTGCAAATGTTTAAGAAAAGGCGGAGTGGTAGTAAGCAATCTAGAAGAAGTTCCAATTCATCAGAAGATAAGGGTAGTAAAAGTTCTGCCATATCTACTTCCACAGCAAGTGAAGAAGATGATGATCGGAACAAACTACAAATAGCCCAACGTCAACGAGCAATAGACTCTGAACCAAAGAAGTCTTCAGTATTACTCCAATCTATATATAAAAGTGATAAAAAGAAATCAATACCAACACGAGAAGAGAAAAGACAACAATTACGAAGATCACGATCTGCAAGTGGAAGACGGAAGGGTACTGCAATGATGGGTAAAGGACAGGCACTGAAAAAGGATCCACAAAGTGTATTAAATGAACATTGTCGTAAACATTTCAAGGTACCAACCAACAATAACCAACAAGTACAAACACCACCCAAGATGAGAAAGAAACAATTAGAACCAGAATCATCCTTCAGTCCACAACCAACAGATATGAAGAAACGTTCCAAGTCATTACCACCCCGTGCTAAAGAGTTAGAAACATCATTATTAAACTCATCCAACATATTAACACTAAATCACTCGCATATGATACAGGCTCCGATATCACCAGTGGCATCGGTCGATAGTTCATGGCGATATAAACGATTGAAACAAAAGGTAAAACGTAAAGAACGAGTAGAAGAGGAAAGGAGACGAAAAAGTAGGAGGAGTAAATCATGTGATTCATTACAGATTGTACCATTCATGCCAAGCTTAAGTGAAGAGGTTGTAGGACAACAACAACAAGAAGGAGGGTATAATAATTATAATCTACGAGAGGATATGGTATCTAAACTTGGTGGTAGTGCTGATTACAACAATTACAGTTACAACAACAACAATAGCAGTTATAACAACAGCAGTAAGTTCAACAACAGTATAGACATGTCAGTCGAAAAGAAGAAAGTACAAGCAATTAAAAAGAAGGTGGAAACATTACGAAAGAAGCAAGCTGAACAACGACGTCAATCAATTTCAGCAAGTACTACAAAAGATGATTCCACATTTGGTTCGGGAACATGGGGAGCATATGGTAGTAAGATGCCTGAACCAGTCTCAAGTTTGAATGGTAGTTATAGAAGAGGGGGTAGTCTTACTGATTCTCCAGCACCTGATCCACCTAGTGATGATTCTCCACAAACTGCCAAGAAGGAGAGAGCTTCAAATGATCCACCATTAGTCGAAGATGACGAGTTTGATGATGTTGCAAAGGCTGCTATTGCTACATTACTATCTGGTAGTGAAGATCTTAATGATATCAACAATATTAACAACATTATCAACGACGACGACGACGACGACGACGACGACGAGGAAGAAGATAGTCAACCTTCGACACTTGAACCTTCCACTCTTGGTGAGGAGGTGGAAGAGACAAAGAAGAAGAAGAAGAATAAGAGTGTGGTAGCACCACCATTGCATTCGTCTATTCGATTAAAGAAACCATCAGCACAACCTGAGTCAACAAGTATATCATCCAACAAGTCCTCGAACTCAATATCATCTTCAAAGAAGAAGGGTGTCAAGGCACACATTAGTGAGATTAAAGTCAAGCGTATGGATTCCTTCCATTCTAATAATAGTGAATCTTCACCAGCCTCAAAGAAGAGTGACTTTATATCAGAACTTACCATACCCCGTGCTATTCGACGTGCACCACCACTCCATTCCAAGGTACGATCATACCGTCCACAACATAAGAGTAAAGATCATCTATCAGTATATCGTGAATCAAAGTTATTAGAAGATCAAGTGAACACAGACTCAGATGTTGCCACAATCAATCGTGGACCATTGACAGGTAATGAGATTGATATACATAGTAATTCAAGTACAAGTAAGGACCAAGTATCAGAATTAACAATGCCTGTGGCGTTGTCACCACCGTTTGCACAGGCATTAAAGAGTTATAGTAAGCAGAAACAACAGAGTGAACAAAAGTTACAAGCCAAGAAGTTGCAGAAGGCAAAGCATCAACTAGAGAAAGCTCAGGCACAAGTAGCGGCATTGGAACAGTCACAGCAGTCTCTTTCCTCCAATAATGACAGATCAGCAGAGTTCCCCGTTCCACCTAGAAGATCAGTGCCCGGACCACCACCTCGTAGCACATCCTCTTCATCATCTTCTAATAACATGCTGGGTAAAATGTCAACAGAGGATGAGAACTCTTTCGAGAACAATATACGACGGAGTAAGACACATCAAGTTGAGAACATGCCATTCATGGATGCCAACACTCAAGAGATGGGGATATATAGCGGTGAAACTAATGACTACGGCCAACCTAATGGAAAAGGGATAATGACCTATGATAATGGTGACTTTTATCAGGGTATATGGTCTAATGGAGTTCAAGTTAGAAGTAGATGACCTTAAAGTTGATTTTAATCTATCTTCTTTGACTTAAATTGATTTATCTTCTTTAATTAATACTGTTACATCTGTACATTTCATATACATTCATCCCTTTAAGCAAATGAGCTCATCGGTGGGGCGTAATCAACACTCCTTTCTTCATCTTCATAACCATCATCAGCTCGCAATTCCAAATCATTATTACCGTTCCCAAGCTCGCTCTGCCTTGATATAGACGTCTCCCACGATTGTCTATTTGGACTCCGTGACTTACGTATGATAAAGAATGCTAGTGTTCCTACCACTGCAATTGCTACCAAGAGTACTACACTCAACCCTGCAGCAATGGGTTGTGTGTCATTGTTATTGGATTGTTGTGGAGTGACACTTCCTCGAGATGGAGAGTTTGCAGCGACATTTGCTTCACCACCGGAGGTAGTAGTAGATCCGCCATCATGATCATGAAGTGTAGATGTTTTGTCATGAGTGTGCTTCCCATCATCATGATTATGTTTCCCACTGCTACTACTATCATCTGTATGCCCCAAACAGGCATTATCATCATACTTCCATTGTTTCATAATAAAATCAATCCATACACTTTGAAGACTAACATCATCAACCATATATTCTTTCGATGTATTTGGTAATGATGTAGTAATTGTTATATTCAATTGTTCCATACTATCTGTCAAATCGTCTTCATCTTTCGTTATTGTGTAAAGCGTGTACTTTTGTCGATTCTTGATTGTAGATGAAACAGCGACTGTATCAGTATCATTACCAATGGCAAATTCATCAATTAATTTTAACACATCATCACCGTGCACACCATGAGCAAGTGGTACAAACATTTCTTCAATTGATATCATATTGTATACATCATTTGTAGTTACAACACCAGGGAATAAAGCAGCATTCTCAGTTAAGAACATATCCGTGTCGACATGTTGCATAACCAATGGAGTAGAATGAGAATCATGTTCTTTTGCTTTTGGTATAAAGATCTTGGGTAATATTTCGTCAAAGTATAGTTTATATAATGAATGGGATGTACCTAGTAAGTTTGCTGGATCAATGAAATAATTTTTGGGAGAGCATCCTAGAATCAAGTTGTGTCGGTCAGTAAAGAAGTTATTGTAGTAATAGTAATCTTCCGTTGTTGGAGATGGTGTTGTTGGATTTTGTATTGATGGAGCTAGTGAAGGTACTGTAGTTGTTGAGATTGTTGGTTGCAATGTGGTTTGGTGCACCGTAGAAGAAGGAGAGGATGTAGGAGAGGAGGTATTGGTATCCTCTGTACTACTAAGTGACGGCGAAACAGTAGGAGCAGAAGTATCATTATTGATAGGTTCTATATCCAGTAAAGGATCGGTATCATTCATATCAGGAGAGGGTAGAAGTATATCTGTATTGTTTACCACTACGTCATTTTTTGTATTGTTGAGAGGTGGAGATTCTACTTTGGTATCCTCAATGTCCTCCTCTATATCCACTGCTACCGTCGTTGGCGACGAATCATTGTTGTCTATGCCCTCTTCTTCCGCCATTGTATCAATAAATGGTTTACTACTGATTGCAACTAGCTACTCGGCATTGCTAAGAGAGAATTCATTCGTTTTTACTTGTGTAGATTTGTAGGTCCTGAAAAAGGGTGTCACCTAGATTCAGGTTTAGGTAAAGGTAGAATTAATCCGTTCAATAATTGCAACTCAAAATCGTGGATAGTGTTGGATTGTTTAGTAATATAAAGATGGCAGAGAGTGATGATATGGCGGCCTTTATGGCACCACCAGCAGATGATAATGCATTCGCTGCTCCCCCAGTTGATGATTTCGTAGGCGATGTAAACGCCGCCGGTTCAGCCGAAGATAATGCACCAATTATATTGGCTGCAGCCCCATACGAGGCACCACCTGCTGCTGTTGAAGATAATGCCTTTGCAGAAGCACCCGCCGGTGTTGAAACAGTATCAGATGATGAAGAAGAGGCACCCGCCACTAATGTATTAGTATCAGCTGAACCAACACCAATGTCAAAATGGAATGACGAATGGCAAACAACCTTATTAACACGTAAAGATGAAGAAAACGCCACAAAGGCCTCAACAGTCGAAAAGGCACGTGAGGACATTGAAAAATTCCAAGCAGAACGTGAAAAACGACGTGAAGCACGAATGGCCAAGAACCGATCCGACGAACAAGATAAATTGGAGGCAATTGAGGCTGATCTTGAGAATGATAATTCATGGCAACGTGTTGTTAAGATGATTGAATTAAATCAGGATAGTTCCGATGGTGCCGTTGATACGGGTAGGATGAAAGATGTTTTGGTATTGTTGAAGAATGAACCAAAGATGGCTGATGCTCTTGGTGCTTAAGTTTATATTTAGTTATTGTTTGGGATTGGGTTATTAGTTTGGGGATTAAGGGTTTGGGGATTTGTTTGTGCCATGTTGGGGATTATTTGAATTGGGAGGGGGTGTTGTGGTATTAAATGCTATAGAGTTTGGGAGGAGTGTAAATAAGGGTAAAGTTGAGGAGTTGTTGGGATAGTTATGAGTTTACAATAATGAACATAAGATATGTTCAACTGGCGGGCGGGGGTTAGACAAACCTGAAATCTTTATTAGAAATAAAGCTTAGATTTAGCCAACGAATAGATACAGTAGACTTAATTGCAGCGGAAGTGGGGGCGGGTCACTAAGATATAGGATACACTATCCACCCAAGCCACACGAATTTTACTGTTACTTGAACCGAGGTACACATTATCGGGTCAAGTCCACTTCTCTTTTTCTCTCGTACAACAACAATCAGAAATCAAAGTCCCAGAGTTAATAGCTCATTTCTTTGTGCAGGTAACCGTTGTGTAATTCTCTGAGCCGATGATGCCTTATTAACCTTCTTTACAGGATACAAACAATCTTTGCACTTCACCGTTGCATCACTCTTTCCTCGTTGATTCTTGGAAAAATACTCAGAACTCTTTTTGACATTACAAACAGAGCACAGCCGTTGTGTATTTTGCCGTTCCCTCAAACCTATCTGTAATAAGTCTATCGTCTTAGTCATATCATGATCTGAACCGTGTACTCGTTTACTTACTGTGGCCAACTTTAAGAGCAAACTCTCAGCTTCTGCCAAACGATCTGCCTTCATCAGATCCCTTGCAAGGATAGTGCCAATATCAAGTGTATTTAGTGCCCCCTCTCCATTTAGTTTGAGCCGCATATCATACAATTTCTGTGATAGATCCACTTTCTTCTCGATGCTGATAATTTCCCCGCATAATTCCTTGGCAATAATAATATTACACTCTGCCACAGCAACTTCAATGGAGAGCCCCAATAAGATACTGAGATCTCGGTTTTTCTCAAAATGAGATAATGCTTCCTTAAAGCTATCTTTTGTGGCCTCTTTCAAAGCAATACGGCCAAGACAGTTGTATACCTTTGGTTCTATGAGCTGGACTTTATTCAGAAGTGGGTCTTGCTTGGCTTTCATCTGCTCAACGAGGGAGAGTATTTTGTTCGCGCTTTGTTTTGCCTCCTGTCTAGCGCTGTTGTTCAGATTGACTATATTTGTAAGTGACAATAGCTTTTCATACAAAGCTGTGACATAAATTCGCTGATTATCAGAGTAGTTTGTCTCGACGAAAGATACAAACTCAGTAGCTAACTCAACTCTAAGCTCATTTTGGTACCGCTGTTTGCAACCAGGACACTCTTGCCATAGCTTCCACAATTTATCAAAGTCACGTCCATCCCACTGTTTTGTCCGATGCTTGGCATTTTCAATAAGGCATGATAGATGTGCAAAGCCGGAGTCCGATCCTCTACACGAACAATCGCGTCGAAGCGGCTCTTCTGATTCATCAGTACCCTCTTCATGACAGATCCAGCAATGTGGTGCATCTTCTCCACCGTCTTCGTTGGTATTAGACATGTTTAAGTTGTTTGCCATGATGATAAGTGAAATTGTAGTTGATGGTATATGTGAGCGAGGTTTGGCAGTGGCGAATCAAACATGCCATGATTGAAATCTTTCTTGGTATCCTTTTCATCTTCTTCTGGCCTTGGCTATCCTAAACAAAATCCCTTCTCGACATTGTTAAGACTTCCATGTATTGGATTCAGCTAATATCTTGTCAAACTCTTCTTCCACAGAAGAGCTCATATGATTCATATCAGCAATCGAATGATACTTTGACTTCGTACTCTGTTCAATCAATGCATCGATCGACTTGATACCATACTTTGCAACATGTTCCTCCCACATCTTTCCAGCAGGATAATGATTCCATACCCAAGATTCTTGATTAGGCACAGTATCATATAATGTAATCCATTTAATCATATTCCCAGCAAGATAATAGTACTGACGAAAGTTCTCAGTATCATTCTTTGATAACCACTTGTCTATATTCTTCCTCCTCAACACTGGTTTACTTTCTGGTTCATCAAATATCATTAATCGTCGTGGTCCCATACCCCATTCATATTGATCATCTTTGACTTGCCCTTCGACCATATTCCAAAACCCAACGTGTGGACTGTGCATATCACATGGTTGTATATCAGGATGACTTCCAACCCAATGTTCATTGATATATCTTCCCAATCCGAAGAAAACGTCTTGATGCCATCCAAGTGTATTATATACTATATTCTCAGCCTTGAGTATCAGATATTGTTTAATTGCTTCATTCTTACGATGTACATACTCTCCATTGTTTGTTGGCGGTAATAACTTTCGTATATAACTACATTTAGCAGTCCACATGTTGCCAGGAAACATACTACCAAACATGGTGTAATATTGTGCACCACAAACATCACAGTCACTATTAGGTGGAGATAAACAATCTAAATGTAACGAAGCATTAGTTAATGCTCTCCTCCATGGTGTTTGTTTACCATGATCATGAAAACTACCTTTCGAATGTAAATATACTACTCGCTTCATATCATTTTCTTTGGCAATGTCTGTATGACAATAATCATATAAACTAGATAATGTTACCGATTCTGTAGCATTCGTATAATGTTGTAATTGTAAACAAACCAATCTTGGATGGAGTGAATGACATAGTGTATTCATTTCTGTAAATTGTTCATTATTACCAATGAGATTGTAATATACTACACCAGACTTCTTTTGTTGTGCGTTACTGAGCTGCTTCTCTTCTAATCGATATAGTGCGGTAGAAACTTGTTTCATTTGATCAGTAATAACATTAATGGCATTAAGTAAACCCTCGGTATCATTAGTTGGTATGAATAGATTATAGAATATGATGAGAGATGCTTGTTTTGCTTTTATAAACTCGTTGTTTGCGGGAAACAGTGAAGCCTCAATACCACTCCCATTGATAATGTGAATATTATTGAATAATAGATTATCAATCAAGAATATTGCAATGAATACAATTGCAACCAATCCTACTCTTGCCCGACTGTTAGTATTGTTGTGTGTTTGATATGCTCGCTTTAGAAACATGATTTTATATATTAAGAAGTAGATAGTGCCAATCAAATGATACCCCTGATAACTCTACAAACACAACATGACGACCACCCAATATATTGCAACTAGATTATCAAACATCCAATGCCGTCACAGTTATTGGCAAAGGAAGAGAGTTAAGCTAATAGGCCGCCGCGGCCAACTATATAAGAGGTGATGCCCCCTTAAACTTTTGGGGGGGCAACACTTTTTTCCTTGAGGTAGGTAAGTGCGAGAGTATCAATAAAATATCAACACAAAGGGTAGAGGGGTAGGTATATAATAGTTTAGCGGTTTGGATGCTGAGCGGCACAATTGATTGATTGGTATAAGTAGTAGTTTGCTTGTTTTATTGTGAAGCGGCATTTAAACAACATTAAGTAGGGTAGTTCCCCTATTGGAAACAAATATCGATTGTATTTCTTTATGCAGTTTGAAACACAGAGTCATTAACAGTATGGATGTTGATAATGATGATCAAAATAGTGACAATGAGAGTGTGAGTGAGGATGATGAGAGTAGCGTAAATGACGAAATGAATTATTGGCCTGATGACTTTGGTGATGGTTACGACGATGCAGAGAAGCTAAAGAGGAAAACGCTTAAAAAAATCAAGTTGAATGATCCAGATATCACTTCATTTGAAGTTGAATTAACTGGGGAATATGTACAGAGTATTGATTGGAGTACAAAAGGGAATATTTTCGGAAATAATACACAACTGAAGAAAGTTGAAATCATCAGTGACCAAACTGAGGACCAAAGCACCGTGAGAAAGATCAAGTCATTCTGTACTGGACTTGCCAATAATCGTTCCATTGAAGCTTTTGGAATACGCGACAGTGAATTATCATATAATATATTATTCTCCAGTCTCCAGCCACTTCTCATACACACCAATCTTATCCGTATTGATATTTATGAGTCGGAAATTGGTGATGACAATACCCGTCTACTAGCACGTGCTCTAGAAAAAAGAAGTAATAAACGTTCATTGGAAGTGTTGAGACTTAATGTTTGTGATATGGGTGGGGAACATGCTGTAGGGGAGCTTATTAAAGCCTTGGAGGGGTATGAAAATCTCACCAAACTATACTTACATGATTGTGGACTGGGAGGACGACAGTGTTTTGTATCGTTAGCAAACATACTTCTGAAACCAAACTGCAGATTGGAGACGTTAGAACTGGCGTATAATAATATTGGTCGTCCTCAAAACATCTTGGCTAACGCTATATCCAAAAACACTTCATTGAAGTATTTAAACTTTGGTAGGACTGGTGTTGATAATGAGGAGGCTATTGAATACTGCAACGCTTTGGTGAAAAACAATACAATCAAGTTTCTCAACCTCTCAACTACACCCATGGGTGCTGTTGGATTAATAGGTTCCAATACCTCATCTCATCATTGACTTACCTTGATTTGAGCTACTGCGGAATCGACGATCAAGAGGCATCAACACTGGGGGGTGCCATCACCAATACAACACTGAAGGGTTTAGTTCTCAACAATATTGGTGATTCAATTACATCAGCAGGATGGCGAGCATTCTCGGTATGCTTACAAAGCCCTAATTCAACATTGACACGACTCTCTATTAATGAATGCAACTTAGATGACGAGAAGATGACTGTGATTGCAAATTCACTTGTTAACAATTCCATGATAACTGATTTGGATTTGAATAAAAATCGGTCAATTGGTGTTCGTGGATGGCAGAGCTTCTCGGCTTGCCTTCGTAGTCCTGTCTCAGTACTACAAGAGATTGAAATGTTCGGTTGTAGTCTCACTGATGAGATCATGATTGATTTTGCGGAGGCGCTGGCTCATAATTCAGTGTTGCGTATTTTGTCTATGTGGGATAACCCTGGCATTACCAAAAGAGGCTGGGACGCCCTTCAGAGGACTCTTTGCAATACGTCAAGTATTGAGGCAATTCTTGAATCAAACCATATACTTCATTATATCGGGAGGTCACCAGATCATAATATTACATCATCTTTACAACTGAATGAGAATCAAGATAAGAAGCAAGTAGCGGCATTATTTCTTGAAAGATGAAGATGTGGACGTCAGGGAATTTGTCACCATGGATATGAATGTCCTACCTCAGGCGATGACATGGATTGGGAAAGAGGATGATGACGTTGGTGGACATACTCTGATGTTTGCGGTGCTGAAAGGTATGCCCTGTTTGTTTGATAACGAGAGTAAGGCGAGAGCAATGCAGAATAGTTGTAAGGCGAGCTCTTTACAAGTGAAAAAGAGACGTGTTCTCTAGAAAAGGAAGTGATATAGATTGTGAACGGCTTCTAGAGATGTGAACATCAACTAGGCTAGAGACTAAGAGGTAATCTACTTCCTAGGAGTGTACTTTCATTCCTTTAGACTTAGTGTATCTATATATTGCTTCTGACCATTTTCCATCGCCAATTCTGCTCTGACATTAGAGGATGTTTCTTTTTCCATTTGCCTTGGTGATTGTGAGAAAAGAGTCATTCCATTACCAATCAAACTTTCCTCAACCGGTTTAATCGACATGAACTGTTCATTACATTCACGTTCGCATTGTCTCAAGTCTGTATCATCATTCTTTATTCTTCTCTTCCCCTTCTCATCTCCATTGTACACACAACCTAACAAACAAGCAATACTTGCCGAGTATCGAGTACCCAATGTTTCAATACACCAATGTATTCCGTCACTTGATATTTTATTCCGTATACATGCATTGCTCTTTTCATTAACACCCGGTGGTTGTGCACATACCATTGGTATACTTGGAGGCCATTTTCTCTTTGCTAATGGTAATCTATCAAGTAGGAATGATGTACCTGATAACTCCCATCCATTCGATTGCTTCTTATCAGAGTCTAAACTTGATATATTCTTGTATATACCAAGATGTTGTGCAGATTTCCATAATATTTCATTTGTAAATTGTCCAAATTCTTGTACTAATACATACTTTACTCCTCTCTTCTTCTTCTCACTGCTATGTCGTATACTCTCCCAATTCATTGCAACATCTCGAATAATCTCATTAATCTTATATATCCCTTCCCAGTCTTCTACTGTTAAGACATTGTTATTCAATGGTAATGTAGTAATGACTACAGTTTCAATACCTAAATTGTCATGTGACAAGTTGATTGCTTCAATTATTCTTTGTTTTGTTATATCAACAATATCCATCCAACCATGTGGAATCCGTAATACAGCCACATCATAACTACCAACTGACATTTCAATCGGTTTAGGCATTGGTTGTGGTATCTTTGTATCTAATATCTCTTTCACTACACTTTCATCTAAATCCAATGTATAACGATGTTCAACTAACTGTATAGATTGTTTATTACTCCATCCAATACGTTGTTTCAATTGTAATTCTTCTTTAGCACATCTTGCTTCCTTTCTTCTGTTTGTGTTACTTAGTAAATCTGTTATTCTCCAATAGGAACTAACACCACCACCTCGTGTTGGTGCCGCAACAGATAGACAATTATGTGAATATATCTTACCTTCGTAGAAATATTCAGCTAATACATTTCGATTATATTCATATGAACTTCCTAGTAATGTGGCATCAAAACCTTGTACAAATTGTTGACTTAATGAATCACCAACATGTACAATCTTCAAGTTGGTAGATATTGTAGTGGTAAAGTTTAGTATTGTAGTTTGTGATAATGATGTAGGTAATGGCCCCTTGTTCGAACCACACATGTATGGTTTAACAGATAAGAATTTAGTAGGTAATCCTTCATTTAATTGATTATGTAATCGGAATGAGATACGTATTGAATGATTTTGTGTATTGTAGGGTGTATGTTGTTCAGTGTAGGCGTTTGATTTGGTAGTTGCATATATGTACTTGTAATTGTTGGATGCATGAGTTGTAGTGGTGGTGTTGTTTGACGATGATATATTTTGATGTACTACTGACAAATCATGTTCAGCAATATTATCATGTAGAAGATATGTTATTACAAATAAGATTGCAAATAATAGACGTCTATTGCTTCTCTTTGATAATGCTGAGGTAAGTATCATCTCTTTTTGCGACTCTCAAATCTCAAACATGAAAATTTGCAATGGATAGACTCAGATTGCAAAGCCCTTACACCAAAACCCCACAGCAAATCATACACAACATACTTGACGACGACCCCACTATCGGCGTGGCTCTATGGGTCCTCTCTGGCCCTGCTGACCAGTCTATTTATTATATCACTAAATTATCTTCAAATGCCCTTCCGCAAGAAGTTTCATAATGTATTCGATAGAGAGAAGTTTCATATCACATTGTTTTTATGAGTAATTTGTTGTTGTATTCATGATAAGCCCAGCCATATCTACTCCACCTCTTTATTCCTCTCCTTATACCATATCTGCTAATGCGCAGACAATAATATAGATATTCTAATTTCATTGGCGACGGCTAAGAGTCATATATATCTACTCACAAAACAACACATATCTTACACACAAAAAATGACAATACATTCAAGACGTAACAAACCAATATATGTACAACGCCCTCGGGAACCTATTAGTACTAATAATAATTGGTCATATATAAATAAGAAAAACAAGAATCCTAGACATGCGTCCAAAAACAGAATAGCTATAGTCGCTTCATGTTTCATTGCAATATATCTCTTATATCAAAGGGGTAGTAGCAGTAATGTTAACACAACGAAGAAGCAGCAAGAGAAGATTCATAATACAATATCTTCTTCATTATTGAATGGCACTAGTGGTAATAGTGCAATCAATTCACATCTAGCTATAAAGGATGAAAATCTACTATCTCAGGCTGAACACAATGCAGCTGAAAAATCAATGAATTCACAACTCTTACCAAATGAAGCATCATTTGTACATGCTGCAACATCGTTACAACCAATTACAGATAAAGTTACAACACACAAGTATTATCCAATGTATGGTCAATTTTTATTACCATACTATAAACGTATACCGAATATGAAAATGTTAGAGATTGGTTTAGGTTGTGATATGAACTATGAACCTGGAGCTTCTGTGGCATTATGGAAGAAACTATTTCCAAAAGCCAATCTATGGGAAGCTGAATATAACAAGACATGTGTTGAAATATCAACTAAACAAGGCAAGTTAGATGGTTTTAATACCTTAGTCGGCGATCAAGGAGATAATGCAACATTAGATAAATGGATCTCAAAAAGTGGTGGTGACTTTGATGTGATTATAGATGACGGTGGACATCACAATTGTCAAATAATAACATCCTTCATCAAACTATGGCCAACTATTAAACCAGGAGGATTGTACTTCATTGAAGATTTACAAGTTGGTAAATGGCGTGGATTTAGACATGCCGGTACTGCAAGTTGCAATGCTAAGAAATTTACATTTAGTGATAAGTTACAAGATTGGTTGGAAGATTTGATATATCAGGGTGGATATGGTAGTAAGAAGTGGGATGTACATTTCATGTATTGTCAAGCTGAGGCGTGTGTCCTTGGTAAGAAACCAGCTCCGAGTACTGATAGTGCACTGGTGAATATAGAATTACTTCCAGAGGAAAGAACATTTGTAGAGACCGCCGGAGCCCTGACACCGATTACTGATAAGATTACAACACATAGTTTCTATACAATGTATGGACAATTTTTATTACCATACTACAGACGAAAACCAAATATGAAGATGCTAGAGATAGGCTTGGGTTGTGATATGAACTACGAACCAGGCGCTTCTGTTGCTCTTTGGAAGAAACTATTTCCAAAAGCCAATCTATGGGAGGCAGAGTATAACAAGACATGTGTAGATATATCAACAAAGCAGGGCAAATTGGACGGTTTCAATACATTAGTCGGTGACCAAGGGAACAATAGTACATTAGATGGTTGGATAGAGAAGTCTGGTGGCGAATTTGATGTTATTATAGATGACGGCGGGCATCATAACTGTCAAATCATGGCATCGTTTATCAAACTATGGCCAACACTAAAGCCTGGTGGACTGTACTTCATTGAAGACTTATCTGTTGGAAAGTGGATGGGGTATCGAAAGTATTCTACAGCGAGTTGTCCAACTACATTTATCTTCTCGGACAAGTTACAAGTATGGTTAGAGGACTTGATATATCAAGGTGGATATGGTAGTAGAAAGTGGGATGTTCACTTTATGTTTTGTCAGGCTGAAGCGTGTGTCCTCGGGAAGAAGCCGCTAGATGCAATAGCTCAATGATAAGAAAGAGTAAGGCTATAACTAATCGAGATTTTGAGCCTTTAAGTTAGACCTATACTAAAACATCTACACATCTTCTAGAAGAGTTAAGAAATCAATCCTCTTTCGCTTTGCCCTCTTAGTCTTCTCAACTTTTACTTTCACGTTCATCTTGGATTCAAATAGATCAGGCAAGCTTTTACACAGCTTATACAGCACTGAGAGTCCAATATCATCTCGGCCTAACCAGGATATAGCAGAGGGTAACTCGTTCAGTTCTATTTCTAGAAATGGCTCAACATTTACAACATCATCCTTTAACATATGGTACCGTATGATCTTCTCGCGAGCTGCCTGTGCTTTAGTGCCACGCCTATTGATTTGTAATGCAGATCGTAAGTCTTGTGGAAAGTTATAAGAATATATACGTCTCCAGATTGGACATGTAGATTCTTCTCTAGCTCTAGAAACAACCCTTTGTAGAGTGTGGTTGGAGGCATAGGTTGCGTCAATACTCGACTTATTACAAAGAACATTGGTAAGTGCCGACCATCCTGGTTCAGTGATTCCACGGCACATGTCTAATAGTAGTTCACAAAGAATACTATTACCGACTAGTGCATTTGCAATGGTGAGAAGTGACTCGTCATCTAAACCATAGCTGCCCCTGAAATCAAGCTTTGTCAACATGAAGTTTTGATGCTGAAGTAAAGATGCTATGGACTGCCAACCTTGGGTATATATTCTCTCCATACAACGAATTCCAAACTTCTTCAATGAGTTTATATCCATTAATGAGCTGACAAGCGAACCCACTAAAGTATCAGTGATACTAAGATTCCAAAAAGTGATATAAAGTTCCTCCAATGCAGGAAATGGATGATTTCGTAATCGATTGAAGAAATCTGACAACCCATTAGAAGATATACCAATACTTGAATCAAGATTCAGATACTTTAATGTAGTATTATATAACATCCACTCCCCTAAAGTGCCAACAGCTTCATCGTGAAATGAATTATTCGCGAGATCAAGTCTTTCCAATGTAGATTGGGGGTTGCATATGGCTAAAAAGAAAGGTTGCCATGCGGTAGGGTCAGGGGCAGGGAGTAGTGGGTTCCTGCCGAGACTTAGACTTTTGATTACTGTATTGTTTTTCATCATATTCCCTAAGCTAATCAACCCATTTTTACCAAGACTATTGTTGGAGAGGTTAAGGTGTTCTAATGTGATATTTTGTCCACTTGATGCGAATTCCTCCCAACCACGTTCGGTAACTTTTGCATTAGAATAGAGATTCAACGATCTCATTGTTGTGTTATTCCTAGTCAATAGTTTGCCGAGAGCGGCGATACCCTTATCATTAATATTGTTACTGGAGAGATCAAGTTCCGTCAAACCTGAATCGGAGGAATAGCTCAGGTTAGTTAAAAATACACTCCAACCAGAAGGTGTTATTGTTTTGTTTCCTCTAAGGTTGAGTGTTTTCAATGTCTTATTTCCTGCCAATGATTTTGATAACGACTCAATTGAATTATCATTGAGTCTGTTGTATTGAAGATTAAGAAACCTCAACTTTGATGCCGGAGAGTGTATCAGATTTCTATAGATTATACCATCTCTTAACCCAGGTCCACCACGAGTCTTTCTCATTGTGGATGATAAGGCTAAAGCAAATTTATCAAGATTTGGATGTTGAATACACGAGGAAACGATTGCTCTCCCCTCTTTATGATAAATATCATTCTCGGACAGCAATAGATGCTCCAGGGAATAATCCTTCGCAAATCGGTTTAACGCGTGAGCAAGACGAGCCCAGTTTCTTTTCCCCATATTGCACTTAACAAAGACCAGACGACGGAGGCTATAACAATATTCGATAATTGGTAAAATGGGACAGTCAGTTTTATCATGCTGTTCTGTAGATACATTATATGTATCCCATCCTCTCAATATCAAATGATCTATCGAACCATTATTAGATAAAGCTTTACAGAATCCTCTCAAATCCTCTGCCTTTCGATGTTTTGCGCACTGTTCAGGGCTAGTTAAACTTGCAGCCCATTCGTCAACTTGTTGCATGGTTGTCATGGTTTCACTACTTCCGTATATTGTTATCCTTTTCAGATTTGTATTAGAAGAGAAAGTATCATTCTCATTCATCCACATTACACGTTGTAGAAATGGACTATCTTCTCTCACTAAAAGACATGATATACTAGGATCATTAACCTTGATTTGTTGCCATATCTTTTCACTCAATTCTATATCCTTTTCATCATCCCACCACCTCCTCTTTTGCAAAGGTTTTGTTGGCGTTGGCACTGACATTTTTTGTTATGTATATTTTTGATTATTGGTATCCTCTCATACAGTGCGTGTTAATATTGATTGCCGAAGCCAGCCCGTAAAGGACTAGCGGTTATAATCACCTATAATACAATAGAGTGTTGACGCACTATACTGCCGCACTGACCATACGTCCTGCGATTGCTTTACTAGTAGTTGTGGCTGGGCGATACGAGCCTTCGTTGCATCGCTAAAGTTATTTGCGAGCTCTGTCCACTCATCTCATTTGCAAAGATTTATCTCCCCCCAACAATATCTAGTCAGAATCAACGAATCATACTACTATCCATACCTCCACTGTAAAGTATATCCTCATAATATACTCTTGATCTATTCATCACTTAATAATCAATAAATATACACTATAAAAAATGGCAGGCGGCTCAAATGGAAATGGCAATGGTGCCAAGGTTGGTACTGATAAAGTGAAGCAGGGATTAGCACAGATGTTAAAGGGTGGTGTTATTGTAAGTATCATACTTTGATGTGTCGTTGTATTGTTGATGGATGTATGCACGTCTGCTCGGTTTGTCGGGCGAGGGTTGGAGATACGTTATTATGTGTGCATATGATATGTTCAACTATTGATGTGTGCAGCTGGATATGAAAGTTCAATATCTCGTATCAGATTCGTTTTCACAGGCACGGAGAGGCCATCAACATACCAAGTGGTGAAGCGTCGTCTTGTTACTGTTGGGTAGATATATTACAAATCATGAATTGCAATAAAAACCTTTTCTAACTTGTTCTTTTGCAATTCTTTCTAATCTCTCTCCTCTCCGCAACTATCCATATCAATACTAATCTATCACCCAACCACTCATCAATATAGATGGATGTAATGAATGTAGAACAAGCTAAAATTGCCGAGGCAGCAGGTGCCGTGGCAGTAATGGCACTAGAACGTATCCCCGCCGATATCCGTCGTGATGGAGGTGTAGCAAGAATGTCAGATCCAAATATGATACTTGAAATTAAGAATGCTGTAACAATTCCCGTCATGGCCAAGGCACGTATTGGACATTTCGTCGAGGCACAAATCTTAGAAGCATGTGAGGTTGATTATATCGATGAAAGTGAAGTGTTAACAATGGCAGATGAGGTGAATCATATTGATAAGAATACATTCAGTGTACCATTTGTTTGCGGGTGTCGTAATATTGGTGAGGCGTTACGTCGAGTTGCCGAGGGAGCGGCCATGTTACGTACCAAGGGTGAGGCTGGTACTGGTAATATCGTTGAGGCTGTACGTCATGCACGTACAGTACAGGGACATATTAAGCGACTGTCATGTATGACGAAGGATGAATTGTTTGTTGCGGCCAAGGAATTACAGGCACCATATGAACTTGTTAAGTATGTTGCTGATAATGGACGTTTGCCAGTTGTAAACTTTGCTGCCGGTGGTGTTGCCACACCTGCTGATGCTGCACTCATGATGCAATTGGGTATGGACGGAGTATTCGTTGGCAGTGGTATCTTCAAATCACACAATCCCGAGGCACGTGCCAAGGCAATCGTTAAGGCCGTGACACATTACAAGGATCCTAAGGTACTTATGGAGGTTAGTACTGGATTAGGACCTGCTATGGTTGGTATTAGTGATATCAAGGGTGATCCAGTCAACTTCCGTGATAGGGAGGGTGGAGAATATACATATGAGGGAAAGGTCCCACCAAAGAAGGCATTACACGGTGCTTCTGAAACTCAAATGTATGGTTCATCTTGGGCAAACTAAAGCATTATAGAAGGGGAGAAGGGGAATATAAACTGTATTGTTTGTTGTGGGAATGATTGAATGATAGAGAAAAAGAGGAAGTCGAAGTCTTAGTTACCATATGTCTTAAATCTTGTAACGCTGTCGTAATTATGTCCCACTCCTACCTTATCCGCTCATTCATTAGTTACATAAGTAGCATTCTGTTTCTAGATTAGTTATATAAGTAGCATTCTGCTTTCTGTTTCTAGCAGTAAGGGTTGTCTAGCCTTATTCTTTTATCTAATCAGAAGTGTTTGCCTAGGGAATGCATCACGTCTACAGCTCGCCACATTTTAGATGTTATACTCTTCTCGACGACGTCTTCTATATATGCCATTGCATCGTCGTCACTCAAGTCTAGTCTAAATCTACCTCGCATAGCAAGTATAGCCTCTTCGGGTGGTTGGTTGATAGACAAATCTCCCATACCAGCATGTACCATATTGTTAATGTGAGACAATAGCGAGTGGATGTTATTGTGTCTACGCAGCGTGATAAAGGCTGCTCCTGTGAAGACTAGAAACTTGGCAAAGTTATCACTGTCACGTCCACCAAGCCCTTTTATCATTTCTTCAGTTATTCTCATTGGCAAATAAGTTTTGGGATCTTGACCCAAGATGAATGAGTAATCGCAGTGTAACAAGTGTCCATTTTGATGCAGTAGTATATTATCAAGATGACGATCACCCACACCCAGTAGATAGGTAATGACACAATAACCAGCACAACTCTTCACGTATGTTGCCATGACTTCTTTCTTTACGAAATACGGAGCTGATTCGTCGTAGGCGGCACTACGAAGAAAGTCTTGAATAGGATTTTCACTAACTGAACCTCTCTGATGCAAACCAGGAAGTGAATCATACTTGAACCATCTATGACTTTTTCGAGATGAACCATCTGAAACTTGTTTCCCTGATACATCAAGTGTAGTGTTAAATGCTTCAGAAGAACCTTCTGCATCGTCCTTACTTCGTGAGCTTTGACGAGAGTCCATACCAATATTGGAACCTAGCTGAGAAGAACCCGACGACCTGCATAGCTCTGATAAAGGAACAGTTCCTCTGACCCACTCAATAAAGCCAGTTTTGCTTCCCACAGGTTGACAAGAAAAGGTTTTCAACTTGAGATCCAATCCAGATGCAATGAGTATTTGGTTACATCTCTCTATGAACTGAATGGCAAGAAGCTCTTGTCGTAAATCATCTCCATGTTTGTATAATAGTAAACGTTTCCTTGGCTGATCTTCAAAGGTAACAACTTCTGTGCTTATGCGCAGATGAAGTTCAATAGCTTCTTTTCTCCGGGAAGACAGTTCATTCGATTGACCATGCTGATCAAACTCTTCGGTTGAATCAAACAAGTACACCTTTGTCTTAGACTCAACAGGCACTACTGATCCCTGGATTTGTTGTTCCCATATTGGACATAGATCTACAAAGCCGCATCCCACATCTGATGAACGAGACTCTTCATCGAATCCATCTGAATGTTTGGGTTTATATATACTACATACCTTGAGTGATAGAGTCTTGGGGAATCCCCAACTTGACCTCGTCTCAAATAGAAGTGTATTATTGTTCATCCAACGAAAGGATGAAGAGTCTGATGATCTCTTTGATACATCACTGTGTAGTATTAAAGATGAGAAAGAGAAAGAAGGAGGTCAGACAACATGTATAAATACAGGCATCTCATAATCAGCAGCGGACTTACCTAACTCCAGATTCTTGGACGACACCAGCAATGCCACCTTGAATTGAAAATGCCTCCTTAACCTTTGGGGACAATGTACTATGAAGACCAACAACTTCAACCTTTGTTCGGTACAAAGTATCGACTCTACTGCTACTCGTCCCACCACCTTCTTGAGATGACGACGATATTGCACATGCCTTGGGCGATCCAACCACATTGTACTCTGAATTGAAACAGAGAAGTAATGGGAAATGGGCACTAGGCAAGATGAAGCACTCGTCAGCATCAACTGATGTCAACAGCTCTGTCGAATCAACTGGATTTAATATAGGAAACTTCGAACTACTACTACTACTACCACCTGCTCTTGGGTTCATGAGACGTAATTCAGATCGGAAGCTTTGGGTAACAGAAGCAAGGGCACTCTCTTTACTTTCGCTCCATGGGTAGAGTGCCCAATCAGCCATCTTTTGACTGAAAGACTTCATGAGGTTTCGTTCTATTGTGGAGCAACTGTTGTCAAGTTGACGTAATATGGATGCCATGTTCTCAAACTTGCTTGATAGGGAGATCGATTCTGGTTCATCATTACTAACGCTGATAACGGGAGGAGTAGCATCATCGATTGTTTCCAACGAAGCACTCTTGCTGAACTTAGGGAAGAATGATTTGCTTGAACTCTTGGGTGACTTCTTGCTACTTTCTCCACTGACACCAGTAATAGTACTTGGAGCAGCAGCACTACTTTGATCTGATGACGATGTCTTCTTGCTCTTGCCTCCCTTCAACATGCGTAGTATCTTTTTGCTCTTTTTCTTCTTCTTTGGAATCACAACACCACCATCTTGTTCTTCTGATTGGCTAGCTGAGGTGGTTTGACCAATTAGTGAAGAGCTCGAAACGACTCCTGGCAAATCAGATGAGGATTCTGTTAGTTCCTGAACAGCTCCCGTCTCTCTGAGATTGATGTTATCATCCATGCCCAAAGAGGAGAGAGTTCCATTGGTATTATTATGATGCCCAATAGAACTTTCTGATGCGGCAATACTCAACTTTGAGAAGTCAACTTGCTGCTTTGTTCGACTAGACTCTCGACTGATGGGATATCCCTCGCTACAATGCCGTTCCTTCTCTCCATCACTCCCTACCGACTTGTCAAACATCCGTCCAGAGAGTCGGCGTTGCGCATATCTGCAACATCTCATTGCGAGTGCCGATTGTTCAGAGATGTATCCATGTGGAACCTTCTGTTCCTCAAGTTCACCAATGAATGATCGCAATAAGAAAAATAACCGTTGACATAGATTGATATCATTTAAGGCAACATCAATAACAATATCCAATAGCATTTCACTTAATCGTTGTCCCTTTTCTACGACACCCATTTTCGGTGAGATGGCAACACCTAATAACTGTAGTAAATGTGCATCAAATACATCCTCGGCAGCTACCACCACAGGCGAGGCTTTTGGTGAAGTGGAAGAAATACCACTGTTGGCAATACTCCATATCATACCCATACATTCCGTAGGTGTAAATGGTGCCTCACCGCCGACGGTATGTTCCTCACCATCATACTTTGTAATTCGTTCGAATGGTCCTCCACTTTGAATGTACGTAGTCTCGCAGTATGATCCTGAAGATTGATATGCCATTGACCGTGCCAATGATGATAATGAGTTCCATTCCAATAGCAATTCATCTTGGGGTAGTGTTGGACATGGTGTAAAGTTCTTGGGTGTATCCGCTAGTATAAGTCGTCGACTACTACTACCACCGGTATTACTATTCATATTAGAGGTTTGAAGTTGTCTTGTCATGGTTGATGCCGCTTCCAATATACCTCCAGGTGGTAATATCCCACCAGCTGCAACATAGGCAGCCACTTCTGCAATCCCCGCGGCATTTGTTGCACCGTTTAAATCTCGTGCCGATGATCCTCTAAACGACGATGAACCCTGTGACATCATCCTCTTTGGATTATTAGTATCTCTACCATTCATTCCAGCCTCACCCTCATCTACAAAATTCATAGCACCTGGTCCAGTACAAGCAAAGAATGTCTCGACCATGGCACTACTATACTCCACAGGACGAGAACGTACCTCAACGTCTCGTATAGAGTTTGAACTATTATTATTACTCGATCTTGATAATAGCATTCCTCCTTCTGATGTTGGTGGTGGAGGTGTTTTTCTTCCATCTATTATTTGGTTATTGGAAGTCTTTTCTTCACGTTCATGATATCCTGATCGGGAGGCGGCAGGCGTATATCCCATACTTAGTGTGATTGACTCCTATTTGACAAGTAGTAGTAAGATGAGTATATTATACCAAACGATAAAAGATCAAACCACAAAACATCAAGTACTCACACCATTACTAAATCTATCCTTTAATATCCTCGCAACTCCACCATGATCCAATGTCCTCAAACTCTCTACTTCTTTTCTTCCATCACTAATACTACTACTAGTAACAGCAACAACTAACGTACCACGTCTAACACCCGCCTCTGCCGCTATACTATTCAATGAAACTTTATGTACCAATGCAAAGTTACCCACTGGTGCCCAATTTATACCTTGGAGTGGTTTACCCGATAAAAGTAATGTGGTGTAGGTACGTCCTGATTTGTAAAATTTTAATAATAGTGGTTTCTTCATTTGTAAATCTTGTGGCTCAGTGTTGTTGGTATTGGAGGATGAGTTTGTGGTTGCTGAACCATTCAGATTCGTACCGCTTTTGGAACGCTTTACACTTCCGTCCTGATTCTTCTTAGCTCCCTCTTCAGCATTACCATTGTTACTACCATTATCAGTATTACTAAATAAACCAGTATACATCCATAACCTTTCCAATGCCCGATCACTACGTTCACCTAACATACCTAATCCATTAACATCAACTAATATCGATCCAGGACTTATGCCAACTGTATAGGCTTCAGAATTTGTAGATATTGATTGTACGTAGAGTGCTATTGGTATACGTGAGATTGTTATACCTAACTTTGGAGATGAAGAAGTTGTGGAATTTTTAGTAGAAGATGGAGGAGGGATTGTACCTTCTATTGTATACTTGGCACCCTTATTATTCATACCATTATTTGGTAATGGAGTTTCAAATCCATGCTGCATAGCACCACCCTCCTCTTCATTATTGATAATATCAGCAGGAGTAGTAACAGCACCGCCACATGCCGCACTAACCAAACTTGTATTATTTAATAAACTTGAACTGGATGGTGATGTGAAGATTAATGGTGTTGATTGTGTCTTGGATTGTACCTTTGAGGAGGAACTGGGTGTAGCTGTGGATGAGTTTCCACTGTAGGATGGTTTGATTTGTCCTCTTGTGCTATTAGGGTCTAATATGGCACCGTAAGTAACATAGTGAGAAATACCCGCTTCACCCGTACCCTGTTTGATACCAATATTATAACCCCTTGTACTATTCTCTCTATTCTTCTGTGATTGATCTTCTAATCCATTATTAACCCCTTTACCATTGATATCATTAGTATTAGTTTGTAGGGGAAAGAAATCTTTACCAAAAATGGCATCTACCCAATCATTACGTATGCCATTACGAAATGTTGTATTGGTATTATTTATTGTATAGCTGTTATCTTTAATTCCCTGTACATTACTATTCTCGTTGATAGCTCTTGTCTTATCTGTAGCTACCGTGGGTGCCTCTGTAACAATCGATGGATTATTCATTATATTACCATTATTATTTATTGTTGTTGTTGTTGGTAATTTGGAGGGTGTTTCAAAGTCCAATTTGATAATGGCATTATCACTTCTTGACGCATTATTAGTACTGTTAGCTGTATTATTATTGGGAGGTATGATAGTCTCGGGAGGTAAGGATATAACCTTAGTCTTTGGATTGCTAACAAAATAACCATATTTTGTTGGTATTACTTCCTCTTTTTTATTAGTTTCAATTGTCATGATATTTCTAAAGTTATATCTGCTACTGTTGTTGTTAGATGCAGTCGAAGAAAATCTACGATTAGTATTGTTACGAATGGAAGAAGATCTGCGTGTTTTGTATATCCTACCGTTAACTACTCGATGTGTCGTATTATTATTAGTATTATTAGTAGTAACTCTTCGTTGATAGCTATTGAGACGATCAGGTGATGAGTTTATACGCCTTAATGTTTGTGTTGGATAATTATCCCGTGTATGTTCACTAGCTGATATATTATCTTCACTATTTGCACTTGAATTATATCGTTCGTATGCTGCTTTTAGTAGGAAAGCTGTTATTACCACCATTTAATATAACATTGCTGGCTTCAATATTTATTATGGTGCATGCAACTCCGGAAGTAAAAGTAAAGATGTGCACGTATCGATATACGCGCTATGCGTTAATATAGCGCCAACAATATAATCCGTGTATATTACAATATATCTATTAACCGCATGAGCTTACCACAACGCACTATCCTCAATCCTCTGCATACCTATCTATAGGTACTGCCAAAATTAAGCCAAAGGCCAAAGCCAATAAATCAATCTTGATAACTCAAGGGGCTTTCTTAGTCTAAACTATGAATTCACCTCAACTCAGCCTGCTCTGACCTCCTTTGACCTCTCTGGTACATAAGGGTACATCTCACTCCTCTATTGGAAGGATGACACTTAGAATTACTGCATTATTAAGATCAGTTGGTATTAGCTTAGAAGATTGGTAGCCCAACACAATAGTGAGTTAATAAACTCAAAATCTAAACCGTAGTTTCCTTTTCTCTCAAGTCCTTGATACGCTCTTCTTCCATATCAAACAATCCCATATCAATCTCCTGTTCAGGACTGAACATTGCCTCATACATTAATCCAGGATCTTCACGTGTACCAACACAACTCTTTAGCACTTTTAAATATTTCTTCACAATATCCCTATAATGAGTACCCACCGCACGTTCCTGATACAACCTCTCGCCTGAAATACTTTGATCGCCCGCCGCAAACGAACGATTATTATGACGAATATTAATCATAATTTCATCAAGCACACCCTTATCAATACCAAGTTCTTCAAGTTCGGTAATATCCTTGGGATTTACATGACGTTCCCAATCATATAAGTCGGAATGTAATTCCGTAACAGAACGTGATGGACGGGATGTTTCTCGTGTCCCACGTCGTAACATCTTATCTTTCACGGGACGGAGAGTCACCTCACATCCATTGATGGTTGCCTTGCCCTTGTAAAGTTCAATCACTTCATCTATTTCTCCGTTCAACTCGAAACCAACATAGGCACTTCCAGTAGAAATACCCTGTGAGCAACGGACGATATGTCCTGAACCAAATACGTCTCTACGATCTTCACTAAAGGGTTGGAAGAATGTGGCAAGATCACTCAACTTGACATTGGGAGGTAAACCTGAGATGTGCAACATATCATTATGACTCAGAAACATTTCATGTGGAGGAACTTCACCGGTAACAATCAGCCGTGGTCCCAACTTGGATTGAGCATATGATCCTACCCATTTGCTAAATAGTCGTTCTCTCTTGGCACGTAATACTTGAATGGGACGTTCTCCAACGCCAACATTGGCATTATTGGCAACATTCTTTGACTTGGGGCTCAGCACCCTAGACACGAGATCTGCCGATGCTAGGTTGATCAATGCTGTCGTGGAGGAGGCACGGAAGTAATCTTCGTTGGTCAATGGACCGAACATGGCCTCTAATCTTGATCCTGGAGGGAACATGCTATTGAGTAACTCAACAGAAGTTGTTGTTGCAGGCAAGCCCGTTACCTTCAATATGGACTCTGCTCCTGCAGGTGAGGCTGACACAAATGCCTTCTCCTCTTCTGAAACATCATCTTTATCCTCATACTTTCGAAGCTCAATGGAGTGCTTCTTTTCACCCAATCTACCATCAGCGGCACTATCAATCATGGCTTGCTTGGCCTTAAGCTTGGTATCAAATCCAACATATGCTGAAGTGGGTGATGCAGGGCTTACATCCATTGAGGTCACACCGAATAATTTGGCAACATCCTCGGCAATTGTTTGCCGATTCAATTCTTCGCCAAAGTCTTGCACCTCACCCGTTTCATCATCCAAATGTGGTACCAAGCCAGTCACAAACAAGTACCCCTTGTACTTATTCACAAAGGTTTCGTCGGGTAATTTTCTATCCTTTGGGAATATTGGACGAGGCTCACGCTTACTATCAGGATGTTTCACCTTGCGTTCCATCTTTGCATACTTGGATGGATGGTCAGTAACAGCCATTAAGAAATCATCCAACTCGGGACCATGCGGCTTCAACGGCAATACCGCCTTACTATCCTCCTTCTTTGGTTTTACCAATAATGGATTATCCACATCACAAACGTCCCTAAAGTAATAGTCATATTCGAATGCATCTTCAATTGGATCCTTATCATCATCTTCCGGTGGTGGTCTGAATGTCCGCCCACCAGCCTCATCCTCACCCACGGCATCATAATACCCCTCCTCTTTAAGTTTCATCAATGCATCCCAATCCATCGCATCCCAATCATAAATATATTCTCCCTTATCAGTCTTACGAACATGTTCATGATTATCTCTATCAAAGTAATTTGGATCATCGGGATTCGTCGGGGGGATCATATCAGCATCCGAATCATACCCATCATCATCTTGATTATCCACCATTGAAAAGGTATGTGTATTTAATGAATGTTCGACATGTTCCTTTTGCATAACATCACCAATAATTTCCTCATCTTCACTATCATACTCATCATCGTCTTGATCTAACCTTAGATCACCCCTCAGATAATTTAATGCCCGGCCACGTGCCTCACCTTGCTGCCGTCCTCTACTGATTGGACTGCTACGTTCTTTAATTGGTTGTATCATATTATTGCCAATACGAGCACCACCACCTCTTGATCCCATCATGCCTGATAATCCCGTACCAGTACCGCCTCTTGCACCCCTCTGTTCCTCCTTCTCTAAATCACTAACAACATTACCACTCATTTCACTTCGGACACTTGCCCGTCCACTTCGCCGTTGCCCGACATTACCACTTGTTATTAATTCTTCATCGTGAATGACTTGATGTCCTTTATGTTTCCGTGCTGTTAATGTGGGTATACCGGATGTATATTTATTTGTAGTCCGTCCTTCCGATGCTGGACGGAATACTTTTTCGGCAAAGTTTTCTTTGGGTGGTCCACCACGGTGGGAGGCACGTCCTGGACGATGATACTTTCCTTGCTGTTGTTGATTATTATCTTGTGATGGTTGCTGTTGTTCATGTTGTACGCGAATACCTGGTCGCACTGCTCGTTGACCACTTGCACCTGCGGCTTGTGCTGTTTGTTTCCTAGCATTATCAAGATCACGTTCGAGGGCTTCATTTCGTTTGTTTCTAAAATCAGAGAATGCACTACAACAGTATTGCAATTGTATGAGTAATAGAGAAAGAGAGGTATGTGTCAGAGATAGAGTATTGAGTACATAAATTATACACTATATACCCCTCCTTTCAGTATGTGATACCCCACAACCAATATGTAAATCTCAGACATTATCTACACATACCAATAACACATATGTAATACACATACATACAAAACAATACTCACCCACTACCACCACTTCCTCTACCAGCACCACCACTTGTTGATGGAGTTCGATGTCTACCTCCCTCACCACTGTATATTGAGAGGGAAAATGTAAGTGTCAGAGAACATTATAAACACCTTCTTTCATATAATACCCCAACCAATATCACGACCTCTTTACACCAACACACACCAAAAACACAAACATTACCACACAAACCAATATCATAAATCTCAAACAACTCTATAATAACACACCAAACAAACATAGGTAAAAAAAATACACATCAAACTCAAACAAACATGTACTCACCGTCCTCCACCGTCTCGACCTGTCCCTCGCGAGCCTGGACCTTGGAAACCGCCTGCAAAGGATCTAACGATAGTGCCGTTGGTGAGGGTGGTAGAGCGTTGCTGTGGACGTCGTAGTAGTATTGATTGCATCATGATGACCTCATTCACAACTTTGTACAAAATGAAGTCTGAAGTATTGAAGATGTGCTAGGATACCGATATTATCATAGATACAACAACTAATTATTTGATATAATATTATCCTCGTTGTACTCTTATTTGCAAATCGATAAGATTGAAATAATCGTTATCTATATTGTGTATTGTTTTTATATTGTCTTCAATGTACGTTTTTCAATTGGTGGTCAGAAGACGGCAACTCAAGCGGTATCCTTTTTGCCAACAAAATCAAATACTGGCCACCGCGATGTGAGCGAGAGCCACTCATTCATAATCTTATAATGTACTTGCAAAGAATTGAATGATAATCGGCAATTGTAGTAGTAATTGTCCCTTTGATAAGTTTATATGCAACCAAGAGAGGTCATTGAATCCTTTGTAGAGTTTACTGTCCTGTGTTATTCGTTTTATCAGCAGCGCAATAATATTTAGTCTTTGCGTATTGATATTATATCAGTGGAATAATAGCTTGTTCAGTGGGCATTGAGTGGTAATACCTATAATATTATATAGAGACCATGGCAAAGACAAAGTCTAATAGAAAGAACGGTAACAAACGTGGTAATTGGTCGAACACTGATCATGAATATCGAACAGCTAAGCGTATTGCATCCTTAAATAAGAAACGTCGACGGCAGCAACAACAGCTCGAACAAAGAGAGGCAGATGATGAACAACCAGTCATTGACGAACGACCAACAAAGATGAAGAAACAACAGCCACATCATGAACTACCAATACATCAAATTCGATTAAAGAAAAAAGCACATCGTAATCAACATAATCGATTATCATCAGCGGTAGATCCAGATGCATATAAACGATCCCATTTAGCACATGATAACTATGATCAGATTGATTCAACAAAGCTACGCTTGGCAACAGCACAAATACAACGCAAGGTTAATACACTTAAACAACGATTAGAATCATGGGATCCAGTTGCAGAAGCAAAACTAGCCATGCTACAATCGAATCAACAGTATGAAGATAAAAACAGTATAGAATATAAGATGAAATTACATACACATAATACAACATTAGACAAGGTAGCCCGGGCTAAAGCACATGATGAATATAACTTATTATATGCCAAACATGGTGTAAATTCATCAACTAATCGACGGAAAGCAAACTTACGTTCAAAGCCTAGACCTGGACCAGAGAGTTGGAAGTTGAGGGGTGCGGCACGACCAGCACAGGAAGTGTATGATTTTGATGTTAGATATGTTGATAAACATATATTGGCACATACTGAGGCTAACGAGATTGCTAGACGGAGTATAAATGTATTGGTAGTTTGTAAGGGACGGTTTGCTATGGATGAGAGTGATATAGTAGATGTAGTAGATGGAGAAGGACATAGTAACAACAACCAACAAGAAAAGAAGAAGGAAGAGAAGAAACAATTTCAACCACCCCAACCATACTGTCGTGACTATCTCTCCCTCTTGACACAATTAGCATCACTACACTTACATCGCAATAACTATTCATCAGCACGCTCTGCCCTATTAGAATGTATCAACCTCGAAGGACCACAACACACAACATCAATAACAAATGCACGATATCAATTAATGAATATGTATCTACATACCAATCGTCCATCATCAGCACGTAAATTATCAAACTTACTTATTAATGATAACTCAGCATGGATTAAATATTCAATGGCATTAATTGAATATATATCATGGAATTTATTAAATGAAGAAGGATCAACATCTTCAACTGCTGAACAAATGTTAAAACTTGCTATCCGGGGTAATGTATATGTTGTTTACTTATTAGCATTTAGTACTACATTTGAAAAGAGTATGGAATATACCAATGAGGTATGTGTTGAGCATGAATTGGAAAGTAATAGTTGTAGTTTGTTAGAGGCTATTGAATATGGATGTAATTGTTATAATGAAGGTGATAATGATGATGATGAAGGGAAAGGTATGGATAAGGGTATGGCTATATGGATGAGTACTGAGGGTAGTTTAGATTGGGTCCGGAGTGTTGTATTGCGTGTATTGAATGAAGATGACAACTCAGAATCAGCATCAGGAAATGGAGAAGAAGAAGATAGATTAACAAAGGCAGATTTACTAAGTTGGGAAAGTAAACTGAACAAGGAAGAGGAAGTGTATGAAAAGGAACGGAATGAAAAGGAACAGCAGAAGTTGGCACTAAAAGTATCTCAAGAAGATGGAAAGATTGATTATGGCAATGAAGATGATGAAGACGATGACGATTTGGATGTTGTAATGTATGCAGGAATGTTCCGAACTGCAATGGACTGGCTGTCTGATGCCGGCGAGTTGTTGAAAGCACCCAACTATGATTACATCATTGAACAATCTGATGATATGGAAGAAGAAGATGCAAATGAAGGGGATGTAGCTGAAGAAGAAGAGAAGGTTGCTGCCGAGAGAAGCAGTGGCTCGACTAGTGAAGGTAGTAGTGAATCTGACTCTGATGATGAAGAATCAAAGAGTGAATAACTATAAAGCATATCAAGCACGCATATCATTTGAGTTGAAATATCGTAATGAATTATGTAGATATAGCTTAAAATATTGGAATCATGATCATGCTCATCATCTAATGAGAGCTTGATATCCAATACCTTCGAAGCAAGCGCTCCCCTCAAGCTGAATCGGCCTCCTCCTCTTGCCCTGCCTCCTCAAACGCGTTTAGCATAACGCCCATCGACTTTCTTGTAGCTTTTCCCTTCTTCCCTGAACTCTGCTTTTCGTCAACAGACTTTACGAATTCGATAACCTCGTTCTGACTAGTAAAGTAATGTCTTCCAAGTACACATTGTGAATCGCCTGGATTGCGGTTTGGTCGAACATAATACCAATCATGCAACAAATTGAATTTCCCTGCCTTGATAACTTTCCAACCGGCTCTTTGCAACAGATCCCATACGTTGTTCCATTCATATAGTTCACTGCTCGTTGTAGATGAATCATCTTCAGGAGATGAAAGTAATGGAATTGCTGGATCTTGGGGCTGAGTTCTACAATCTGCAGGAGTTTGTAGACTATCATCTACCATTTCATTCGACGCCTTGGTTTTCTTGGCAGTCTTGGGGGCGGCGGCCGTTGTTGATGATGCTTTTACAGATTCAATAGCATCATCTTCACACAGAAAATAGTCCACGCCAAGCTTACTATTAGCATCTCCGGGATCACAATTCGGTCGAATGTAGTACCAATCGTGCAGCGAGTTATACCGCCCAGCCTTCATAACTCTCCACCCATCACTTTGCATTTCTTGCCACCGAGCTTTCTTCTCCATATATGTAAGAGGCATTGGCTCAGATGGTGCCGCCTTCTTGGTAGTAGATTTGACTTTGAACGATTTGTGTACATCCTGCATTGTCTTTGATAGTGTCTTTTCCACTTTAGGGCGTTTGTTCTGTTGCTCTT
>Ga0075437_10301_pt1 | contig 33689 bp, 23 predicted proteins | sample MintriMetagenome_FD_74266 | JGI IMG/M metagenome (GOLD analysis project Ga0075437, IMG submission 74266) | Marine eukaryotic communities from Monterey Bay, USA to study complex ecological interactions - Minidiscus trioculatus and... | ecosystem: Environmental > Aquatic > Marine > Unclassified...
CAGTTCATTCATTTAAGCAAGCTCTTAGTGGATCAGAGACTCATCATAATCCCCAACTTAAGGCAGAAATCACACTTAATCTGGCAAACGCCTACTCTGCCAAGGGAGATGACGAGAAGGCAATGGATCTGTATGACAAACTACTCAAAACCAAGTCACTGAAACGAACAAAGATGTTCTTCTTGACACTATTCAACAAAAGTCTACTGCTAATCAAGATGGGAGAGGTGGAAGAGGCTAAGGAAATACTTCACAAAGTTTCAGAAACTCGATCATCCATGGCTGATGACGTGAGAGGGAGTATCTACATGACTCTTGGAAATCTCTCCGTTTCCGAAGGCAAGATCAAGGAGGCTTTAGATTACTTTGAGCAGTCCTTGGATAGTGTAGAGGAGGGAGACTTTAACTCACTTGTGCAAGTTCAGAGACATATTGGAATGGCATACTTTGAATCAGGTCAGAGTGATAAGGCAATCATGACATTTGAGCATGCACTTGAAGATTTATCCGAGCCAGGTTTGGAAGGCAAGGCGGTTGAGCTACTTAAGGCAGAAATATGGAACTGCATGTCGCGTGTATATAGAAAGAAAGGTGATCTTGCTCAAGCTAAGAACTATGCAAAGCTTGGTAAGTACTTGGTATAGCCTCTTTATACCTGTTAATTGCAAGCCTCTTTATACCTGTTAATTGCATGCCATCGTTTGACTGATCTTATCTTATATTCTTTTTATTATACAGCCCTGCAAACTTACAAGTCAGAGCTTGGTGAAACAAATCCAATTACTCTGAGGAATGTATCCAACCTTCAACTACTTAACCTGGAAGAAGCAGAAGGACTGGAAAAAGATGAAGCCAAGCCAATCATCAATGCAGCCAAGTATGAAATGGAGGGGGCACTGGAAACCTTTGTTTCATTAGATGATCCATGGACATACCGATTAGATGTGGCATCATTGAAAACTAACTTGGGATTTGTTGCCGTGTGGCAGGGTAAGCCGAAAAAGGCAAGGAAGATGGTACGTCAACTCAAGGAGATTGAAGTACCCGTTGAACACTCACTCGCGCATCGAATTGAAACTCTAGAAGAACGTGTCGAAGAGCTTGAGCGGAAGAAGCAGTAGTACACTGGGGTAATAGTTTTATGTTGTCTTGTAAATATAAGTTATATGTTTATGTGATGACATTAGTACTTCATATATGAACACTAGCTCTTAAAGAAGTGAAAGCAGATCACTTCATCCTCGAGCTATCAACTCTTAGGAATCGTAGGTAGTTGTGGCAAGGAAATATTATACGTGTAATGAGTGACGCATTACAAAAAAATTGCTCACCAAGCAAACTCATACAAACATCATGTTGAGATCTGTACTACTACTAGCCGTCCTTGCGGTCATTGCCGTATCTACACAGGTGAGGAGATAGTAAACAAGTATTATTATATGTATTGTCGGAGTTGAGGGGTAGGGAAGAGAGGGTAAATTCATATAATGGCGATTTGTAAAAGTTGCTGGGTGTCGTGTTGACAATTAATTCTTTGAATTGCAATAGGTATACCCATTGCTATTGGTATTATTATTATTATTCGATGCAGGAATGCTATACATTACCATATTAAGATGCAGGAGTTGTTGTTATTTGCTCGGAGGAGTTGGGGCTTTGTATACTATTATTAATTTTGAACACATCTTATGCTCATCCACCTTATTCTATTTTCCTACGATCACCCCCACCATAATATTGTGACAGGCATTTGCTCCCTCAGTTGGACAGCCTGTCCTTGCAGTTAGATCGACTACCTCCCTCGAGGCATGTCGTATTAACGCCAAGCAAGAAAAGCGTAAGCGTAATAGGGAAAATATGCGTAAATTTAAGAAGGGTGGACGTAAGGGTACCAGCAGAAAGAAGACAATGAGAAAGATGGCTTCAAGTGCTGCTCGTCAGGTGGGTGTTATTTATATTATATAATATGAATTGTATTATGTTTTTTATACAAAATATTTTCTAACTTCTTACCTTATATTATGTTGGATTTGTTTTTGGATAAAAGGTTGAGAATGAATTTATTGCCAAGTGCTTCCTGACAGTACCACCACCAAATTCCGAGAATGATGACAACAATCGCAGGTAAATCTTAACGTTCATCAGCTTCTAATGAGATATTATTGATAGAGGAAGATGGGTGTTCAATATCTGTAAAATTTGTTAAGGTATCTTAGTTAATAAATATAGAAAGTTGTTATTGTTATGTATGGATTCTTTAGTTGTCTCTCCTATCGCCTGTCTTTTTGTACTTTATTTGTTTTAGGATTTCTATGTTGGCAGTGAAAAAGCTGTGTAGTTGAGATATCGGATTGAGTCGTCGTATCTACCCTTATGTACACCCAGTGTCGTTTGCGCATCTCGATAGTTTTACAGTGTCAGCTCACGATACTGACACTGCGGCACAAAGATAGAGATGGAACCAAGTATTAAATGCTGTTATTGTACCTACTGCACATCTAAAGATATGGCTGAAATCATCACCTAGGTTAAGAGTAAAGCTACCACAATAAACTACTTAATCAATTACTCTTCATCGACTCTCAAACCAATTGGCTTGTCACCAGCTAAAACATTTTCTTTTGGCCCACCTTCTCTATGAGCGGTTGTTCCCATAGGATTTGGTTGCTCTTCTAAAGGTGCCTCATTTGGGAAAATCTCACACTGAGCCTGTTGGCACATCAAAGCATCAACAAGAGTCAGTGCAACCATTGCCTCTACCATCGGCACTGCACGGGGCAGGACACATGGATCGTGCCGACCCTTACCACGAAGCTCAACCTCTTGTCCGTCACGTGTGACAGTATTCTGTTTATTCAATTGCAGTCCAATAGTAGAGATCACAAATATGAGATGTTTGAGCTGACTCAGTGACAGAGAAAGTACACAATACAACAGGTTCAAATCACTTACCTGAGCCTTGGCAATAGTTGATGTAGGCTTGAAAGCAACATGAACAACAATATTTTCTCCATTACTAATTCCTCCCTGAATACCCCCACTTCGATTTGTCTTTGTTCGTGTAGCACCAGTCTCTTGATCGATGTAAAATTCATCATTATGTTCTATTCCTGATAACAACGTACCACCAAATCCATCACCAGATTCAAACCCTTTAGCAGCAGGAATAGACATGCATGCCTTTGCCAAGTCAGCTTCGAGTTTGTCAAATACTGGTGAACCAAGTCCAGCGGGGACATTCCTAGCCACACAAGTTACAACACCTCCAATGGAGTTACCAGATTTACGTATCTCATCAATACGTTCCAACATTTTCTCAGCAGATGCTTCATCAGGACATCTTACAATATTTGCATCAACATCTTCCATTGTAAATGTATCATCATTAACATTCTCACATTCAATATCTTGTACCTTGGATACATATGCCAATACTTCAATATTATTGTACATTTTCAATATCTTTCGTGCCACAGCGCCCGCGGCAACTCTACCAATAGTTTCACGAGCAGATGATCGTCCACCTCCTGCAATTGCCCGCACGCCATACTTGGCATCATAGGTAGCATCAGCATGACTAGGACGGTATGCAACACTCATATCATTCTCGAGATAATCCCCACTACGTTGATCTTTATTCCGAACTAACATTGCAAGTGGCGTACCCAAGGTAATATCCTCGGGATTTAGTCCTGATAATATCTCTACAGCATCGGCTTCATTTCGTGGTGTTGTAATCCTTGACTGTCCAGGTCTCCTACGATCTAAATCAACTTGAATTTCATCTCTTGTTATTGGTATACGTGGAGGACATCCATCGAGTGTAACTCCCACTCCACCGCCATGTGATTCACCCCATGTTGAGATACGAAATACACGTCCAAAGGTATTACCTGTACCCATTAGTATTGTAGATGTCCTCGGTGATGATGACCTCGATGGACTAAAGGCAGAGATGGTGGAAGTTGTGATGGCTAAGAAGCCAATAATTGATAGTTTCATGATGTTGTGTATTGTTTATTATTGTGTAAATGTACGAAACTCTGAACAAAATGATTTGAGTAGCAGTACTATAATATATAGATATCTGCAATGATCAATCTAATAATGCCGTCGAAGGAGATAGACGTAGTAAAGAAGAGTTGTCTATATTAATTGTGCGGTTTTGAGACTTGCACTCTCATAAAGGATACCTCAGCGACCTCACAAAATTTTGACGGCCTCTCAATAATAAAACACAAAATACACAGTCAAGGGTTACAGTCTCTTTGCAACTATCTCGCGGCACAAAATACCATGATGAAATGCTCAATACTTGCCTTGTTGGCAGCAGCGGTAACGCACAGTAATGTATCTGCATTCCAAACGCCACAAACTCATATAATTTCAAGACCAAAACATCATGATATTGCAATAGTAAATCCATCACCCATCACTTCCAATACATTTTTCACATCAACATCTATCATATCCACTACAAAACAACAATCTACAGCACTGTTTGGTATACCAAAGATGTTCCGATGGTTGACAGATCAGTATCCTAATATACTCAATAGACGTTTAGGATCGGCATCGTCAATACCCCCAATCGATAACTTTTATCTTGATATGAATGGTATTATCCATCCATGTACGCATGGAAACAATGAAGATGAGATTACACTCCTCGATGAAACTGAAATGTTTAAAAAGATATTTGGCTATGTTGATAGGTTATACAAAATTGTCCAACCAAGGAAGGTATTATATCTAGCAGTTGATGGGGTCGCCCCTCGTGCTAAGATGAATCAACAACGTTCACGTCGTTTCCGATCCTCAAAGGAAGCTGAAGATTTGGCTGCAAAATTATTAGCTCGTGATGGTAGTTTACCTGAAGCTGAAGCATTTGATTCCAATTGTATTACACCGGGTACTGACTTCATGTTGAAACTTGGCTTGGCTATGCGTAAGTGGATTGAATACAAACAGAAAACAGATCCAGTATGGAAGAATGGATGTGATGTTGTAGTATCTGGCCCTGATGTACCTGGTGAAGGTGAACATAAAGTCATGGATTATATTCGTGAGACAAAAGCATTGTATGATGCTGAGAATCCTTCCAATTCGCATCCACATTGGCAGCCAAACTTAACCCACGTTTTATATGGATTAGATGCCGATTTGATCATGTTGGGACTTGCTACACATGAACCTGACTTCTTATTACTGAGAGAAAAGATGTCGGTTGTCATGGCAGGGCGTGGACGGCATAAACATCGTAAGAAGAAGGATATGTTGGATTATACTCGTGATGACTTTGAGCTACTGCAGATATCAGCCTTGAGAGAAATGTTTCAGATCCAATTCCGCAAGTTTGCTGATTCTGGACGGTTAAATGTTCCATATGATGTACAGAGAGTCATTGACGACTTTATCTTTGTTTGTATGTTTGTTGGTAATGATTTTCTACCGCACGTTCCTCATTTGGAGATTGATAATGGAGCGTTGAGTTTAATGTTGAACAACTACATTGATCTCTTACCGGAATGGGGAGGATATCTTACTGATAAAGGAAAGATACATCCTGCCCGACTAGAACAATTCTTTTACAACTTGGCAGTATTCGAGGAAGAACACTTTCGTCGACGTGCCTATGAAGAGAATGAACCAGGATGGGGATTGGGCACCGAGAATGAATTAGAACAAGATGACTTTTTCGGCGGCTGGTATGGTGATACACCAACTCCAATGATGGCTAAAGAGGCGAATCAAGGGTTGGTTGTAGAAACAAATGTATTTGGAGAAGCTGCAGCAGATGAGGAAGATGAAAACTCCTCGTCGACACCAGAAATGAAAGCTTTGGATAAGACAATCAAATCAAAGGTTGAGAAGAAGTTCAAGAAGCTTCATCCTAGAGATGCCTCTCGGTCATATCGTGAATTCTATTATGAGTCCAAACTAGGTATATCACCTTTGGCTACAAGAAGAGCTGAAGCACAAAGAGATCGCCGTGCCATTACACGCGATTACCTCGAGGGTCTGCATTGGAACTTGAACTATTATCATAATGGATGTTGCAGTTGGAGTTGGTACTTCCCTCACTTGTATGCTCCACTGTCAACCGACATGGCAAATCTCTACGAGTTTTATGGAGATGAAGATATTGATGTGAAGGATAATGATGGCTTTCGCGAGTTCCCATTTGAGGACACTGAACCCTTTCCTCCGCTGGCGCAACTGCTGTCAGTGTTACCTCCTCAGAGTGCCAACCTTCTACCTCCAGTGCTTGGCGAGCTAATGACCGAGCCATCATCTCCGCTCGCCCCGTACTATCCTAATGACTTTGATTCCGATCCAAATGGAAAGAGACAACCTTGGGAAGGTAAGTAAAAGAGCGCATCTTGTGCCAATCTAGCTGTATGATGACCAAACATGAAATACCAAGATCTGTTCTGAAATTTATTGAAGATAGAACATTATTTAAACTGACAGCTCACACCATAGAAGTAGAGGGGTGACAGATATACTGTTTTCTTTTCTCATTCTCTCACTTAACATTTCTTTCTCAAACCAATCTAATTCAAATAGCCGTGGTCAAAGTGCCATTCATTGATGGCGAGCAGTTATTAGATGTTGTAAATGGTATACTTGAAGCGGACGAAAAGGCTGTAAATGGAGAGCTCATGAGTAATGCAGAGAGGCGGAGGAACCTAAAAGGTCAGTCGCATACATTCGTGCCCGAACGAGACCCAAATTATGTACCTCCTCCAGTCAATAAAGGTAGAGCCTCGCCCAAAAGTGCTGGTAAGAAGAGGAGTACAAAGAAGGGGACATCAAAAAGGAGTAGATCATCAGTGAGGTAAATGTAGATAAGGATTTCTTAATCATCCTATTGATTCTCAAGAATTTCAAACTAATAAATATCTTTAAGTACATCATTAGGGTCGTCACTCTAGAAGGATATATCCCCTGCCATTTCTCGTGTATTATTCTTGTTCATAGCTAAATGTCTAGGCCATACTTTACATAATCGTTCAAACTATCTCACACACTAGCTCTAGTGAATACGGTATCTCTCACTACCCAGGCTCTCAAATGTCCTCGTCGTCTTTGCTTCTATCCCTGTTTGGATCATCTGGGTCTGGATGCAGCTCGATCATCCCAAGATCCTTCATTTTAATTGGTTGTGTTACAAAAGTGATACATAGGTTAGAGAAGAATTTACAAGCAATAATGGACAAATAACAACAAAATTCTTACACATAAGATAGTGAATGCCCTTTCTTCGAGATCCATCGCACCATACTTAGCAGCTAGTGCTTCTGGGGTCTTTGCTGCCTCTTCTGCCGCAATTCTAGCAGCCTCTTCTTGGGCAAGTCGTTTCTCTTCACGTTGTTGCTCGGCTTCTTGTGCAATCCTTGCCTCTTCCGCAGCCTGAGAGATAATAAAGCATATTAATCTCCGGTGAGATAATATATAATAAATTATACTCATATAAATGATAGATACTTACCTTTGCCTCGGCATCAGCCTTTTCCTTAGCAGCTTTAGCTTCGATAGCAGCCTGCTTAGAAGCATTATCAGCATCAATAGCATCTTGATACTTCTTGGCAACCATGGCTGAAGTGTCCTCCAAGTATCGTTCTCTGAACGCATCAAAGTCACCTGATGAACCAGCTGCTTCGTATGCCAAACGAACAGTGGCATCATAATCTACAGATGCTTCAGTTGGAGTAGGTTGAGGAGCTGGCTTTGGCATTGCAAATTGTGCTGCAAGTCTAGCTCGTTGAAATTTCTCAGCCTTGATTGACTTTTGTTTCTTCTCCTCTTCACTTAACTCATTCTTCACTACCTTCATTACCTTTTCAACCTGTGATTCAACTACTGGTTCTTCTTCAGCAATCGGAGCTGCAGGTGTGCTTGATCTGGAAACATTCACAGCTTTTGGTTTATTTGTTCTGGGATCAATCTCAGTTGTGTAGCTAACTCTTTCATCTTCAACTAGAGGACCTTGAAATGAAAGTCCAGTAGCATGTACATACATGTCAGGTCCATCATCTTGTTCGATAAAGCCAAAGCCACGCTCAACATTGTACCACTTCACTGTTCCTGTTATTTCTTCAGTGGCAACGGGTGTACTAAAGAGTTGTGATGATCTAATTATTGATGGCGGCGAGGAAGGGGAGAATGCTAGTACCGAAGTGATTGAAATTGCCGAAACTACTACCGATGATATGAATCTCATTTTGGAACTGCAACCTAATACCAAATCACAAGATCAACTGATACTCTGGTATGATGTAGATGTAATTTATGTATGTAATTGCAATCAGAAAAAAAGTGAGTATACACAAAAGATATACAGTGCCGCCAAAATAATTGTACACATAAGATATGCAGTGCCGCCAAAATGTATTCATAAACATAGTCATATCCTCTCCCCGTATAAACATACTTGACTGTCCACTATCCAATGTAACCACAATAGTTCAACTTGACATCAACAAGTTGCTCTTTCCTCCATCCATCATTCTTGAGCGACATCAGCCAAAAAATGAGCATATGATATGCACAAAAAAGTAAAACATACATACAAATACAACTCATATATCCTCTCCCCTATATGAACATACCTGACTATCCACTATTCAATGATAACCGTCTATTGATTTAGTTCAATGTCAAAACATCAACAAGTTGCTCTTCCACTCTTCCTCACGCAGCATGCACACTAAGTGATGGATTTGACGGGTGTATCGCCAAAGTACTAGGTTGAGTAAAAAATGTGATGTATCGATGTGCTCGATGAATTAGGCGACCAATGACAAAGAGATGAGCCCATGACAATGAAGAGAAATATTCGTGCAGCCGCATATCGATAGAAAGAGCCCCTCGTTACATGTGTGAGATGACATGTTCAATAGGCTCGGCCCCGTTATAGCCTGGCGGCTCTGCAACCAATAAACAATGATGAGCTGACTATAATTTTTGCTTTGCAATGAACTAAAAAAAGTATCACAACTTCATTATTTGCCTGCCAAGTCGAACATCTTATCAACAAAGAGTTTGATTACAGTGGATATTAATGATAAAGAGTTCGATTAAACTATCATTAAAGAAGTTGAGTTGCAATTGAAGAAGAGATACGACAATGTCATCATCTAACTCCCCATCGGCGATCAAAAAGGACGAGTCAACTACAACTCATAACAAGCCACAGTTTGACAATGTAGAGTCAATCTTCAAACCTCCAAGTAGTTCTACTACTACCGATGCAGCAGCAGCTCGCAAGTCTCCACCACGGTTCTTGGGTAAGCGTAATAAGAACTCATCCTTTGACAATGGCAATGTTGGTGGTATCAAGAAGAGACTATCGTGGGCATTGCCTCATGATCAACAGCATACCGACTATGATATCGACAAGTTGGCATCGTCCGTAGCAGCATCAACATCTAATCCTACACGATCCCCTACTATTGATGACGGAGATTATCCCTTCCCAATCAAATTCTCGTTATCACAAGAGTATAAAGATGATGATGCCTCTTTCTCAGAGTATCTCAAGGAAGCAAACTTTAGTATGGGAGGGTCATCGCCTACTGGATCGCCTCTTGCCTTTACCGATGCTAATAATATGATGTTCTTGCCAAGTCCATCATTTCAGTTACAGGGAAGTGATACCTTTGACTATGCTGAACATATAACTGGAGCATCAACATCGAACTTACCCAAGATGAGTCCATTGACTACACCTCGGACGAAGCTACTTGAATCTCCACCCACAATCAAGAATACACAAAGTATCAATGGTACAGGTGATGGTAATAGTCTACTTCCTCCACCAAGGTTTCCTATGGAGTTGATCCACTCAAGTCGGCATGATAGTTCTGGTCAACTTTCACCTCGCAAGCCATCGTCTTCACCACAAACTCAACACTTGAGCCCAGGACAGACAATCTATAATGTTGCTTCCAAGTCAGTTGGCTCGCCTGAAACCCCATATTATGATCAGCAGCCAATGCAATGGCGACCAGGTGCATCTCATTCAACTCCCAAGAATGCTAGTGATGAAGAAGAGGCGCCAGTAAGTTTCTCTCCACCTCGAGGTAATATCCCCAAGTCTAGTCGGCACAAGACTACCATTGCTGTTAGTACTTCACATGAAGACAAGGAGGAGAGTCTCAATGATGGTAAACATACAACCACCCCATCAACGAATCGAATGTTAGGTGGACCAATTACGCCTTCGCCGTCTCAAATCCGTACTGCCGTGAGTGACGAATCGTCAAGTCCAACACTGGCAGCACCGACGGTACATCATCCACCACCTCAAGCTCATCATGTACCTCCTTCTGGTCCTTGGAATCAGGCACCCTTGCCTCCGTATGTACCATCGCAGCAATTTACTCGTGGCGGTGGTCCTTGGGGTCAGAATCTTCCTCCTGCACTTCCATCAAGCGGCAGACCATACTACTCACCTTACTACCACCAAGCTCATCAGAGTCAAGCAGTTCCAGATCGTGCAATAAGTGGTACCGATCAAGGACACGAGGATGCTAGTGAACAAGCATATTGGCGTAAGCATCATACTCTCTTACATCAGTTCTTAATGCAGTTTGGACATTGCAATGTACCCGAAGGATATGGCAAGGGAACACACTATGAAAAGCTACATCAATGGTGTGCAGATCAACGTACCGAGTATCAGAAGATGTGCCGTCGTGATAGTAGTAGCAGGCCAAGTACCATGACACCTAATAGGGTTAGAATCTTGACAAGCATGGGATTTGTTTGGGGCTCTTATTCGAATAATAATACCTTCCGTGGATCAATCTCGAATAATGTTTCGTATTCAAGTTGGGATAAATGGATTGAGGTTCTGAAAGAGTACAAAGATAAGCATGGCGATGTTGACGTCCCCCTAAAGTATTCAGGTAATCAATCACTTGGTATGTTCGTAAATCGTCAACGTTCTGAGTATCGCAAGTATCAAGCTGGTAAATCAACATCGATGACACCAGAGCGTATCAAGGATTTGAATGAACTTGGCTTTACATGGACAGCACGTGATGCCCAGACTTCGTGGGACAATCGATATGCCGAGCTCAGAGAGTTCCATAATGTGAATGGACATGCCAATGTACCCAAAATCTATACTAAGAACCCTAGCTTAGGATATTGGGTAAATGAACAGAGGTTTCAGTATCGCAGGATGTCAAAGAAGAAGAGCACCTATATGACGGCAGAGAAGATTAGGTTATTGAATAAGATTAACTTCAAGTGGTCACTTCGCGAATCCAATGGCTCTTGGGACAACTGGATTAAGGAACTACGTGATTACAAGTCTCAACATGGAGATGTTGACGTTCCCCTCAAGTACAAACATAATCCAGCTCTTGGTGCCTTTGTGAATAGGCAACGTACGGAGTGGCGTAAGCTTCAAAAGGGAGTCCAAACGAGTTTATCTCCGGAGAGGATTGCTAGCTTGGATGAGTTAAGCTTCAAATGGACAATTCGTGTTAGTAGAACACCGTGGGAAACAAGGTTGAATGAGTTGAAGAAGTTTAAAGAGCTTCACGGGCATTGCAATGTTCCATCGACCTATCCAAAGAACCAACCTTTGGCTTACTGGGTCTTCAAGCAACGTGGACAATATCGTATCTTCCAAAAGAGAGATTATGTTGTGCCAGGAGAGAAGAAGCAAGTCTGTCATATGACTCTTCAGAGGATTCGTGCTTTGGATGAGCTTGGGTTCGAATGGTCTCCTCCTAGAAGACTCAAGTAATTGTGTTGAGAATTTTATTAAGGGGGCTTTGTATGTAGTGAGATATATATGTTGGGAGTTCATAGCATGACTAGTGATGACATTATAAAGATAACAATCAAAAACAGCAATATAGATCTAGTTTACAAACATTTATCTTAGGCGTATGTATGGTTATCCGACATCCACCTAAGTCTACATCTTCTTCTCTTATTATATATTTGTATATACAATACAAACGAATTAACATACATCCTACACATTCAAACTAAAAACTTCCTTGTAATGTATCATCAACCTCCACAACCAAAAGCAGATGTAGATGCCACTGGGGCATCTTGAAAAGTAAAGCCATCATCCATAGCACGTAACCAAGGATGCTTCAATACTGCCTCTATCGATAGACGATCGCTTGGATTGGGATTTAACATGGCAACAATCAAGTCTCGACCGGGGGCTGTAATTTCACTCGGGAAGAACCAATGTGGACCAAGCATCTCCTCCTCATCAAACTCGTCATACACTGGATCTAAAGTAGACTCTACCACAGCTCGTCGATTTTGTTTGCCTGGCACAGGTGTTAGTATTTGTCGAGCTTCATTGTACCACTTTTGAAATGCCTGGTATCGTGGACATCGCAATAAGTCTTCACCAAAGGGCAATGAGCGGAATAACATGGCATACAGTATCACTCCTGCAGACCATACATCTGCTTTGGTGCCATCATATCCAACACGAGCGGCATGTCTTGACTTTCGATCTTGAGGCGATTCTGCTCCTCCCTCAACGCCACCACCGCCCTCTGCTTTCCTGCCCTTGTCTGTCTGAGCTATAATCTCCGGTGCAACATAATGAGGCGATCCAACCACTGATGTCATTCGGCGTAAGTCAACAGTACCGCTCCCTCCAAATCCGTCATCGACTAGGTCATTAATGTCACCGGATTCATCAACACATACATTTGCCATACTGCCACATGTTAGCATCGATAATGCCGTGGCTCCAACACGGTTTAACAAAGGAGAAATGCCTCCAGATTTGGTCGAGGAGGCTGGAGATGTTGATTGTGGACTGAGAGGTAAACCACTTGATTGTTTTCTACTCGAGCTAGATCCGTCCCAAGGCAGTATACTATTACCATCCCATCGACTTGCCGAGTCGCCACGTGAAATATTATGAACAAGACTACTTGATGATGGGACGGGATATAGTTGAAACGCTGCGGATAGACCAAAGTCGGCAATTTTAAGCGTCTTTTCTTCCTCGATTATTGAATCGATTCCTTTGTTTGTATCCGTGGTAGCCGGCTTTGTGTGGATAAGGAGATTCTAGTATTGTACAAGCAGAGAAGATAGTTTGAGTGTTAAAAAGTATGTGTAGGAAACAAAGCAACACAATAAGTTAACTCACCTCTGGCTTTAGATCTCGATGTGCCACACCACAAGAGTGTATGAAGTTGATTCCACTTGCCAACTCACTAAAGAACTTTCTCATGGTAACTTCATGTAATTCATTAGCCCCATTTCCTCCTCCACCGCCACCACTGCCGCTACCCCGTTCATTTTTTCGCTTTGAACTTGAATTACTACTAATCAAATCGAACAATTCACCTCCTCGAACTAATTCTAATATCAATATCATTGTGGATTTGCTATCTTGTACCATTTCCAATACCTCATATAAATGCACAACATTAGTATGTCGACCGATACGCATCATATTACGTACTTCCTTGGTAGCCAATCGACGTTGTTTTAACCAACGAAGATACTTGGGTGGTATGGCCGGCACGGCGATATATGCCGACAATGCTGGACAGTACACTGTCGACCCCGACCGACGAGATGCCAATGGATCATTCTTATCACTACTACTACCCTTGTATGATAATTGAGAAATATTAGATGGAGATCGAGCATTCATACCCCTACCACCACCACTACTGCTCTTCCTACTACCACCATATCCAGCATTCAATCTCAACAACACCTCCATCATAGCCTCAAATTCTTGATCAGTGGCAGCAAATGGTGGATGACCCCATATCTCTACACACTTTGGTAATGGCAACTCTCGCAATGTCTTGGTCTGTGGATCGACATAGGTTGCAACTAAACTTAATCGTAATCCACGTTCGGGCGATCCTCTATCAACACCACCACCACTCCCAACTAAACTCTGTTGTCTCTTTAATGATGATTCCTCACTAGCATCGTCAACTCCGCCACCGCCGCCACGAGATGATGATCGACTAATTCCAGTACTCTTCCTTAACAAACTACGCAAATTACGACTATTGGGATTAACTAACCACCAAACATGTTCCTCTTTTAATATAAATGATCCATCGACTGGATTGACAGTTGGTAATTTCCCTTCACGGACTATGACTGCCTTGTGTAATGTATCTGGATCTAATAATCGGAAACCAACTGGATTTAAGATTTTAATTGCGACTGTTTCGGACATATCCTCGATTAAGTGTGTTTGTTGCTGCTGCTGCTGCATATTTATATTATTGCCACCGCTGCCAATGTGTTTAACGGGTGATTCTGTAAAGGAATTTGATCGTTGAACACTATTGTCAATTGTTGTAGCTGCTTGGGGTGCATTCCGTGATAACGCCTTAGCCTCTCGTTTACTCCGATTAGGTGCATCAGCATCATCCACAACAACACCCCCCTGATCATGATCCATACTTGAAAATGCCGCGGGAACTTCAATACTTGACATATCTACTGCTTTATACCGTTCTTTACCCGTTGCTGTTCCTGTTTCTTCTAAACTATTCGGTGGTGTTTGCATTGTCATATTTGCTGAGATACCACCATGACTTAATGGAAATGACCGATCATCGACAATATTTTCATTATTACCACATCCACTAAATAGAAATGTCGTACATCCACCTTTGTCATCATTTAATCTATTATTGTTCATACCTCGTATTGTTTGGGCATTGCCGCCAATTGGTGGTAAACTACCGCGACTACTTCCCACGGAACCTCCTTGTTGCTGCGCTCTATTATAATGTGGATTAACAGCTCTATAAACATCAGCAAATAATCCCGTACCAGTCTCGGCAGTATCATGTGGTCCCGCCGCGGCACCTCCCGAACGTGTTCGTCGAACACTTGATAATGATGATGATGTCATACTCATTGCCAATGGTGCACCATGAGTTGGTATTGGTGCACCATGAGTAGGAGCAACGTCAAAACCACCAGAATTTGGATAAAATGCACCCCCACCTCTAATTCGTATCGGTGGATATTCATTCACAGGTCTTAAGCGCTTACCCTCATAGACAACACCGGCTACACCTCCTCCTAAATAGTTACCCACCTCATAGGTTGGCAATTGTGAATCAGTACATGTTATTACCTGTCCATCGTATGATTCAACACGTCGTGTGAAGTTATCATCTGATATGAATTGAAATGGTTTTTGTGCTTGTTGCTGTTGTTTGTTATAGTTATAATTTGATATTCTTGGACTTGGTGATGCTGACCCATATGTTTGTATAGTATCGGCACTTTTGACACTGTTTAATTGTGTTTGTGTGGGTGTTTTCCTATCACTTCTACTACCATTGATAGTTTCTTTATTATTTTTGTTACTTGTATCAATCTTTAATTTGTTCATTGAATAACGGGGTGGGGTACCATCATTCTTATTGTTAGTCATGCCAGCATTTAATAACTGTGTGGGATCAGCATCATTATTACCAGAACTTGATCCGTCTGTGCCTATTTCAATTTCCAATCCAGCCGTTCCACCTCCACTACTATTACTCTTTTTATGTCCTTTATTACTCACTGACATTCGTTTCTTTAAACTACTAAACATCTTCTTCTTACTTTTACTACTACCGGGCGTGCTTGTTAATGGCGTTTTGGGCGTTCCCAAATCAGGTGATGAAGATGATTTTTTCATATTTATATTCTTAGTTGGAGTAGACTGCATATTCTCATATTGCAAGTTTGGTGATGCAGCTCGAGATGAGGCCTTTTTAACCCTCATTGGTGAAGGCGAGAGTGAGCGTAGATTTGCTACTACCGATGGCATCTTTTCTTCAATATACCAATGTGATAAGTATTGTATGATATAATATCTGTATTAATCTTCTAAAAGAATAGAATTTGTCCTACTTGTGCACCTTTTTTAAGTATATCTATCTTTGCAACTAAATTATCCAAATGTCAATGTATGAGCTGAGTTTGCAGTTTTGCAAGGATCACTTGATATATATAATAACGTCCGATATCGAGTATTCCAATTCCCAAAACGATGTATTGAAATTGATCCCGTTGGCCTAAAATGCTGTCTTGGCGTGTGGAGTATGTAGGTAGGCAGTCTATGCAATACCCCTCTGACAGTAATAATACCGAACCTCTCTTTTTATTTAATTTGAAAAAGAGCAATAGTATAGGTACACTATATATACTTCTCAAGCAAACTGTTCTCTGCTAATGCTGTCTGTTCTTCTATTTCTCAGATTTCTATAATTTTTGAAGGGTATTGATACAGATTGATACTACTTTAACTAATTTCTCTTTGATATATAAACTGGCTATCAATAACTACCGTGTCAATAATAATAACATGACCGCGCACGACGTCGTTCGATAGACTATATACAGCTGCCACTCAGCTTTCCTTGTCTACTATGTATTATATATCGTTTACAATGGCGCATCGGATTTGCTCACGAGAAAGATTCGCAAAAGTTAGATGTGATCATTTGGAGGAGGGGCAGAGCACAAATTAATTGATGATATCAACGCGCGACGAGATATAAAGGTAGTGGCAAGAATGCGTACTAAAATGTATTGACAATTACAGCTTGATTGATTTAGCGCTTTTTCAATTGGTATGAATCCATGACCAACCAACTTCGAGTTGAGGAAGCAGGAATGAAGGGAAGAAGTCGATTGGTCAAAGAGATTCTAGAAATGCCAATACGGAGGATATCAACAACAGTATCAGTATGTGTTGTTGCTTATTGTATACTTGTTATTGCAATGAGTAGTATATCATATGCTTTTACTCCTTCGATATCACATATCTCAAAACAAAATTATTATAACAATCATCAATATCATTCTACAACTGCAATACAGTTAGGTATAGACGATATAATATTCAATGCACAAAATATAGGTTCATCACTTGCCAACTCGGTAATACCTTCCTCTACATCTGCCGCAACATCCACAACAACGACAAATATAGAATCAATAAAGTCATTAGCAATACTCTACACGGCCGGATTGTGGACTTCCTTCTCACCCTGTTCTTTGGGACTACTCCCCATAACTGTAAGTTATATTACTAATGCCGCCAATGAGCGCCAGGATAAGAATACAGTATTACCAACGATTGCGTTTGCTACCGGATTAGCATTAGTTTTTACAGCATTGGGGATTAGTGCTAGTGCCCTAGGGGGTGTATTCGGTAGCAGTAATGGAAGTGGTAATGCTGATCCTATCACATCATTATTACTTGCTGCGGTATCTTCATTAGTTAGTGTTGTAATGGGCTTGCAACTGTTAGAATTAATACGCATACCATTGCCTAGTTTAGATGGCAAGTGGCGTAACACTGCCACTTCGGCATTTGAAAGCAAGGATAGTAAAAGTAAAAGTCTATTCGATGAGGATGGTGGATTAGTTGTGGACAACTTACAAAGCAATCAGAATGGTTCTGATAAAAACGACAGTACAACCCAAGAAGAAGGAAGTTCAGATGAAATAGCTTCACTTATAAGAACATGTCTTCTCGGTGGAACATCGGCATTAGTTGCAAGTCCATGTGCAACGCCAGTATTAGCTTCTCTGTTAGCATATTTGGCATCAGCTTCATCCTCGGATATATCATCGTCTGGAGACTTGGTAAAAGGTGCAAGTTGGATGCTGTCGTATACATTTGGTTATAGTACGCCATTATTGTTTGTGGGCGCCACAGGTGGACAAGCACTAGTTAATTTACAAAAGGCTAAAAGTAGTGATGATAGCGATGAAGGAAGTTTCAATATTGGTGCCTTATTAGGGCAATGGGTAACTCCATTGACAGGAGGTGTATTGATTGCTTTTGGTATGAATGGATTTCTAGTCGCTTTGTTGGGTGATCCAAGTCTATCGGCCCTGGCGCCAATAATAGAATAATTTTAGCCAGCACAACGTACTATTATCATACTACCAAATATAGTTATTTTATATTTGTACAAACAACTTTCCCGGCATAGCAAATTCATAAGGAGTGCAGTACTTTTGTCAAGTAATCAGAGTGTGCATGCAATAAATTGCAACACTCATAAATTACCGTCATTCAAGCCTTCTATCGTCCCTTTTGAACTTTGCTTTATTCTATTGCCAATCTTTCTATACAGATGTATCTATTCCTTAGTAGACATTGCTTTAACCTCCTTCAAAATATCATCAATCTGCACACGTTGTTTAGCATTTTCCTGATAGGCTGCCTTTGGATTACCTTCTGTATCAAATAGAATCCATCCCCCTTGCAAGAAGGCTTCCCCTTTTGTATTGTATGACTTTACACCATCCTCTTTAATACGTTTCATAGAATCTCGAATCAATTTAATGTATGCCAATGGATTGAAACCTAATGATAGCTTGCCCGAACCCAACGCATTATAGAACACAAGTGCTTGATCTTTATACGTAGGATGAGGAAAGTACTCTGTTGCAAATTCATTCAACCCCTCATCGTCAACACCAGTCTCCTTCACAATAGAATAGAGGTTGAAACCTTTCAAATCATCCAGTTTTGATTGAATGATTCTGGCATCACCCCTAACTAGCGGTCATCCAGGCCTTCTGACTACAAATACTAAGCTGCCAACTGTGCCAGACTTGCTCAGTAATTCTTTACCAGTACATACATCAGTCTCCTCAACTAATGGATCTTTTGCAAACTTTAGAGAGACCAAGGCGGCCTCGTTTAATGCCGCTATCTTCATTGTTTTGGGAAGTAGCGCCATCCTCCTATCTCCTCTTCTCTCCTTCTTTATATCTTTCTACTCTTAAATGTATTATTCTGTATTAGTATTTTATTCTTTCTGATTTATAATGGAACGATTTCTTTTCTCCTACTAGGAAGAACGATTGCGCAACCTATATCACTCCTCTCTACCTAGATATAGGTATGATTTTATGAATATATATTGGAACGATTGACAAGGAGTTCGTCATTGTCATTTTTTCTTCCAAAAAGGATACCTCTCCCCATCTCTCCTTGCTCCATCTCCACTTCGCTCTAATAGTTGTCGGCTCCATCTTATTCCTCTGCTCTTGTATGGTAGATGATCTACTCTTTCTAGAAGATGATATCACTTTTACTCTATGTCGTAGTCTTGATGGCGATAAGTATTCTAGCATCCGATGCTTTTCAGAATATCTTTTACATAACACAAAATCCTTCTTCTTCTTCACTACACATGGCAACTTGGTCAAATGGCCAAGCTATTCAAGAATACAAGGATTTTCTAGCCACAGGTATTTCCTTCGTTTGTTTTTACTTTGTTTCGGTAGTACTGATAAGAACATATGATATGAACACATGAACATAAGATATGAACATATGATTTATATGATGATATAGGATATGTACATATTATGATATGAATATATGATATAAATAATTGTTTCTAACACTATGGTATTCATATGGCATGCCATCTTTCATACATAGGTAAACAAGATTTGCAAAAAGAAGATGATGGACCTTCAGTCATAGTACAATCGATAGATAATATTAGTCCACTAACAGATGCAATAAATGGCTTAGGAACCGGCGATGATATAATACTAACACCAAATGCTAAACTTCCTGAGGAACTTGGAGGAAGAACGACTTACCCAATATATATCACATTACCGCCATTTCAATTGAAAGACTTTATACAAAACTTAGATGAAGAGTGGAAGAGTAGAGCAGATGACTTTGTCTTCTTCTCTGGCACAAAGAAATGTGGTGTAGTAGAGCCAGTTTTGCGAGAATTTGGAATGTGTAGAGATTCAATGACACAAGTTACTGTCGGATTCTCATTACCACCTCCTGGTCAAGGGCTAGGAGGAGTGACGCGCAAACCTGAGGACATGGCTTGCAATATTGGTGAAGATGCAAATGGAGAAGAGAAGTGGGCAGGTGAATCGCAGACTTGTGGAAAGTGGAATGGAGCTGTTGCAAGTCGGTTAGATGCTAACGGTATCAGATGTAAAACAGTGTTCTATCGTGAATGGAGACGAGCAATGTGGGAACGAGCATTGTATGATGCGGTATGGAATATTGTTGGGGGAGTAAGAGATGAACCAACTGATCATGCTGATGTGGCATACTATTACGAAGAGGAGGCGAGTGACATGATTTGGGAGCTTGCAAACAATCTTCGTGGAGGATTGGCAGTAACGCTCATATATGGATTTGAAGATAGACTGTTCTCATTTGCAGAACAGAGAGGGAAAGATGACCCATGTGAGCTTACAGACGAAATGTTCGACTATATGCAGAACTGTTTTCCTGGAAAGAATTTCATTCTACTTGAGTATTGCAACTATGCCAAGAAGGAAAAGGGTTTATTGCAAAAGAGTGAGGTACCATCAGTACCGACTGAAATGACAGAGCTTCCTTCGCTTGTCAAGAGAGGTAATTTAAGAGCAGACGGTACCATATGAATATGAGGAGCTTGAGCATTCGAGTCTACTTGACATAGTCTAGTCTGCTTGCTACTTGGTAGTATATGAACTATTGTTGATAACCTAACAACTTATCCTCGCGAGTCTTTCTAATTCATCTACTTGTACTGTGCAGACTTGCTATCGCTAGGCACGTCTAAAAAGGATACCTCCTTCCTGCACATACATACGTTGCAGATAAAAAATGCCAACTCACTCAATACTCAACACAACTTCCTTGACGCTGACGGCAAATAACCATATCAACTCTCATATAAGCATTGAGTTGTATTCATAAATCAGATAAACTGATACTTGAACAACTCTATATATTAATCAACAACAAACTCAAAACATATTATCATGTGTGCACCAACAAGCACAAAGGCAAGCGATGTACCCAAGCTTGCAAAGCTAACCTCCATGACCTCTGTCGGTGATGCATCATCATCCTCATCATCTATCCTAGCCAATAATGCATACAATGAAGATACTCGTCCATCCAAAGACGAGACTAGTCATATCAAGGCGGTAACATCTACACACTCCGATCATAATCGTAACACAAACTACGATATGCTTTGGTTCCTTGGACCTGCACTCATCTGTCATCTACTTGGAACACCCATATATGCCATCTACGCTATTGGCATTGCACGTATCATATCTACACGATTAACATTAACACTTCACTACCTCTTCTTCGATAAAGACAACTATCTTAACAAGTTACCACAGAAACAATTAGAACGGGAAGGATCAGATTACCTCGTTGGTACATTACTGCACATGTATGCACAAATTCCATTACAGGTTATATTCCCTGCTATGTTCTTCTCGGATGCTAGTGTTATTGGTGTAAGTGCACTTCGTGCATTCGTGGCACATGTTCTCTTGGTCGAACCGTTATACTATGCGGCACATCGGTGGTTACACATTCCCGAGAATATGAAGAAGATGCACGGGTTTCATCATTTGTCAATTAGCACTTTGCCTAGTACGAGTTTGGTACAAAACTTTGATGAACACTTTGTATACATTGCCGTTTTTGGACCTGCGTTTATGGCTCCCTTCCTGTTGTTTTGGGAGATGCATTGGACGATTATCGGAGCATACCTTGTCTTATTTGATTTGATCAACGCATACGGACATATGAATATCAAGTATCGTCATCCAATCTTTACATCCAAGTATTCACCCTTCCAATACTTATTCTACACACCTGAATTTCATTTAGGTCATCATGCCTTCTTCCGTGCCAACTATGCATTGTTTATGCCAATTTGGGATCATATGTTTGGTACCTGGAGGTCATACAAGAAGACTGACTCGGATCGTTTATTACCCCAGAAGCAACAAGACTTTGTCTTCATTGGGCATAATGCTGGATTGGCACACTTCTTGACTTGTCCCGAGTGGGATATCTATGCTGCGTATGGTCCATTCCGTACCTTCAAGTATTTGCCTTACATGGTTGAGTTTATGTTTTGCAATATGGTTGGGTTTGCATGTCGTATGGTCATGTCAGCGTACACTTGCTCGAGATACATGATCAATGATCAGCTCATTGGACGTGTCATTTGTATCTGCCGTACACCCATTGATTACATCAACCCTAAGCGTTATGCAGCGGTCAATAAGGATATTGTGAAGCTCATCAGGGAACAGCACAAGGCATATGGTACAAAGTGCTTCGGACTGGGAAATTTGAATAAAATGAAACAAGTGAATGATGGAGGGCAGCTTATTTCTGACATGGTCAAGGCCGACTCTTACCTCAAGGACAAGGATGTACACGTTTGGACAGGTGATACCATGACGGCTGCTTCAGTTTACCATCAACTGATTGACTTGCCAGACTTTGATAAGATTGAATCCATCTTCTTCGTGGGTGCCAATGGTAAGATTGGTAATGCCGTTTGCAAACAGCTACTTGCAAACTATCCCAAGTTGAAGATTGAGATCTACTCATTGTCACATACGATAGAGAATCCCAATGTGACTTACACATCTGACTTGGCCAATCTGTTGAACCACAAGGTGGCAGTATTGGGGAAGCAACTTTCTCTTAGAAAGTATGCCAAGGCATTGGCACCCGCTCGAGGAGCATCATCCAAGAAGTCAGAGGCTACGCCATACAAGTGTAGATTGATCCTTGATTATACCGTGCCTTATATCCCCATTGACTTGACAGGTTTTCAAAATATTGACCATCATCAGATTGCCGTACTAGAAACATCACCCACTACATCCAACTTCCTTAAGGGACACTTTGATATTGGATTTGGTTTGGAGCAACATCAGATCTACCCTTGCCATGCCGGATGTATTATCAACACTGTATATGAGCGTAAAACAGATGAGGTTGGTGAAATTTGTGTCAATGATATGATGACAATGTGGAAGCGTGGTATTGAGCTTGGATTGAAGAATAGGCCCCTTCCCATTAAAGGTCCAGTGAAGGGAAAGCTTCTAGATCATTATGTCAAGTAAAATTGATATTTTGTGTGTAAAGCTTATGTACATTGGAGAGTTCAAATAAACTTAAAGCTAGATACGAATAGAAACAAAACCACAACCGACTTTCTTCATAAATCAAAAGCGTCAATGCTACTACAGTTGACCAATGAATGACACATATTTATACTTTAACTACATTACACCTCAAACAATTCCTTGTTCTTAAACGATCTTCCACTGGCAGCAGCATCTTTGTGAGATTGATACTTCAAGGCTGTTTTATTTGAAACTTCCAAACACTTCTTCCACCTTGCACCGACCTCTGTACATCTCTTCCTATCACAGCTCTTCAACCACAATGCAACACGATCTTGTCCCTTTCGGATAGAAACTACACAACCACATACCTCAGGGAATCAGAAGTTAATTCCACACAATGGTCATGATCATATCCAAGAAGAGAGGGAGGTAGGGTGGGTTAGTATTTGTTAGTTAAAGTGCAAAACCATATCATATGCACAATTCAACTCAGTCCACAGCCAAGTGAGTATACATTCATCAGTTGGTTTCACAATCAGAACCCAACGCCCAAATCACCGGTGGTCTGTGACCATTGTGCACAATTAAGTTCTGCTTACCTCATCTCCTGTTGCATCCATAGTCTCCCCTATTACGGCTAGTACAGTATATAACCACCATTCGTCACCCTTACCCATCTTTGCATCTTGCTTTGGGAGTGTTAGGACAAACTTTCCACCTTCTTTATTCGCTGGATCTTCCCACATTGGTTGTACTCCCTCCTTGAATAGATGATAATTACTATTGAGTGCAAGGCCACTTGATGGCTTTATATTATTAAACACTGACCAGAATTCCTCTGCGGTTTGAAATGTCCCAAGATTCTTCAACTGATCATCTAATGTGTGTGTGGTTTCAACATAATAGAATATTAGAATGAGACAATTGATAAAAATGTGTAGAATAATGCACATCATATGCATCAATATAAATATATCTTTTCTACTTACGCCAATCTGTTCCAGCTGGTGCAAGTCTGGGATTATCATACCACAGTGTCCATCTGTTATGTAGTTTAGTTGCAGTGGAAGGTATATCGTTTGCAGCAGTCATCTTGTATAGTTTACTCTTCTTACTTAATTTTTTTGTGTGTTTTGATATTGATGTTTGGGTATCTTAATAGTAAACTATAATGAAATTATCCGGTAAGAAGAAGTATATACAATACTTTAAAATGAAGTAGTTGTTAATGCCGCTGCTGATCCGTGGATGATACGAGTAATATGGTAAAATTTATGGGGTAAAATTGTGTGGGAGATATCACATTATTTATTCTTACTTATCTATGCTAAACGGTTAGGATTCATGATATTACACTACCTACCGACCCCCTCTCTACAAGTGTACTTGCAAAATGAAAACGGCATCGGTATGTTGCCTAATGGGCCTTCCAGCTAGTGGTAAATCGACATTTGCTAACAGTCTTCTCGACATACACAAAGAGAAACATACCACAACAAATAAAAATGATACACCAATCACTTCACTATTTGATAAGATTATCGTCATTGATTATGATTATATAACTCAAGAACTGTATTTAAACAATAATGAAACTAATACCGGTAGTAATATAAGTGATGAAGATGGTATACACAATAGCTCATTTGATAATATCGATTTAGAATCATGGAGAAAAACTCGCGTTACTGCATTAGCAAATCTCAAAGATATACTAACTTTACACTTTACAGAGGATAGTACTGCAGACTCTTCTATACTGATTGTCATGGATGATAACTTTCATTTACGCTCAATGAGGAGAGAGGTATATCGAACATGCCAAGAGATACTTGCAATTCATACACAAGCAATAATTGGATTCTCAACAATATATTTCCAAACTCCATTGGAAGTTTGCATTGAAAGAAACAATACAAGAAGTGGTAAAGCATGTATACCAATAGATGTGATAAGACGCATGGATGCAACAATAGAACCACCAGATGCATCAAAACCGTATGCTTCCTTTGAACGCTTTAGTATTTCAATTGACAACAAAGCAAATGATGCCGACGATAATATACATACCGATGATATTTACACATGCATCAAGCAATCACTTCTATCTCCTATACTTCCAAAGAATGGACTCTCGTCAGAAGAAGTTGCAAAGATAGAAGAGCAGAGGATATTGCAACAAGAAGCAACTCGTAAATGTCACATACAACAAATCGATCAGCTATTGAGAAAGCTTGTTGGAGCGGTTGGGAGAATAGAGAAGAAGAAAAGCAGGGAAGCAAATGAAATAAGAAAGTCCATAATGGATAGAATGCGAAAGCATAATGGTGATGAGATAGCTGATAATAGAGAAGACGTTGTTCGACATTTTACAAGCTCGTTACTTGGTATCGAGACATCATTGGACAATCCTCTTGCAAAGTCTATCAATGATACATATCAACAATTCCAAAAGGATCAAGTTGGTCATGAAACTGCCCATTAGTCATAATGAAGTCATCCCCGTTCACCTGACAATATTAGCACTTAGAGAAAAGGAAGCTTGTTCAACTGTATTGGAAGTCCATCATTACATGCATAAATGTACTGGAAGATGCGCGTTTCACAGTTTATGAACATGGAGAGAGATGATAGTAGCTTCTGTTAGTACATGAGGTTTGCAAAGGCAATCAAATTAAGGCAAACAAAGTCAAATGGAGCAGTCAACTCGTCGAGACTTTATGTTGAACACTGAATTCACATGCTAAAACGATACAAACGCGGGCTTTCCTGGTTGTAAGCATTCCCTCCTTTTAAATATAACTCTTGAACTTGCTTCTTGAGTTCCTGTTGGCTCGGACCTTTACTACCACCAAATAAGCCTGACTTAGCCTGATCCTCGCCTGATCCAAGTCGAGCCGCTTTGTTTAATCCTTGTACTACTTCACGAAGTGTTTCGACTTCTGCTCTCATCGCCTTTGTCTTTGGTGAGATACTGTTATCACTGAACTGTGATGCCAATAGATCCATAGCCGTTAATACTTTAGCATCAGAAAAGTCTCCAGCTTGAGCAGCTCGTGCTGCAACTCCACCATCTGCTAAAGCTCTCTGTATTGTTGAATAGGGGTTGGAACATAAGATGTGAGTATTTTTGTTCATATGAATTTATAGATTTTTAGGTAATACTATATGAAGATTAAATAGCAATATTATACTCACATCTGCTTTAGTTTTCTTGGGAGGCTCTCGCGTTGCAATCTCTAATGATTTCCAATCACCCTTTGATACAGCACCGTACAATTGAGACTTGTCTGTGTATGATGAAGGTAAAGGTTTGAAGTTAATTGTAAGACAAGAAATATTTTGCGCACATCTCATGCACACCTTTCATATACTTACAAAACTTTCCTCCTTCAATGATTCTAGGAGCATATTTCTCATATGCCGGTTCTAATGTTGCTCTTCCTCTGGCATAGGCTGGCTGGATTGGGTTGACAAGCACAGTAGTTGCAATTGCAGCAGTGGAGAGGAAGTCACCTCGAGTAGTTTGGGATGACTCGGCCTCCAATAGAAATTTGTGTGTTCGACAAGAAGAACTGCCACTGGTGAATGCTAAAGCAAGCGGAGATGCTGCTACTACTAATCCAACAATGAGTATATTATTGACAAACATCTTCTTTGATTGATTATTATTGTAGGGGAAGAGAAAACAAACATCTTCTTTGATTGATTATCCCCTGAAAAATAGTTGATTGCCATACTCACTACGTTCTATCGCCAGTTTTCCTCATCCTCCTCTCACTCTTCACTCTCATCGATTGGTGGTATTGCAACCTTGCTACAACTGTAGTTATCATACCAACCACAAGATGTCTACACAACTCATATTGTCCATAATATTTGCATTATTATGTACTACTTCATATGCATTTGCGCCTGTACATTTTTCTAGCTGTAATCAAAGATCTTCAATCATTAATACACATCATACATCACATTGTAATATAATATCTTTATTAGCCAGTCCAACAAATGATAACGAAGAAGTAGTAGTAGACAAAGAAGATAATGTTGATCAGAAGAAGGAAATCTATCAAAAGATATTCTGGGCAAAGCAAAAAGCCTTAGCCGCAGAAATGTCGTCAAAGGAGGGAGATATTGTAAAACAAGAGAATAGAGATAACTTTGCAAAGAGACGATTGGCATTAACATCGGATACACTTTACTTTTCAATATTAATTGCATCTTTATTATGGATTATATATTCGAATCCATTTGTTACATTATCATATCTTTTCGGAGCATTAAGTGGTACGGCATACTCATATGGGTTAGGAAAGTATGTCGAGAGTATTGGTGGGTCAATAGATGATGTAGAAATTGAAGGCGCAGGTGTGGGACAGGCTAGATTTGCCTTCCTTATTCTATTATTTGTTGTGGTAGGGAAGTTTAGATCACAAGGATTACTTGAGATACCGTCAATTATGGGATTCTTTACCTATCAATTAGCATCTCTAAATCAGGGGCTGAGGGAAATTGATGATTAATGACTCTATAGAGAAGTGGTATAGGTAGATGGCTTATTACTCTGCTTTAGATGTAACTTAGTTTTCAATTACATCTGAGGCCCATTCTTGCTACATTCTTATTACTTATTGGGTATCATACCAGTTGCATTACAAAATTACAAAACAAGGAAAGCTAATTCGTAATGATTCAATGAAAAACAATATTCGGGGGAATAAGCGTAACTCTCCGTTACTGAGTCAAATTTTGAGGCCAAAATCGCTCCTCGCGTAGCTCACTAAGTAAAATAATTGACCTTTATCTCATAATAATAGACGATGGCGGCGGCTCTCATAACGACGCTAATGCGGTGCCAATACTCAAACTCTTAGATAAAGAGTGAGTTAGGATGCATGTGAAGGTATATGGTTATCGATCGGGTCAGAACGGCGGCATAGATGGGGAGCACAGTCGCCATCAAAAAGTGCCTTTGAAATGAAGTAAAATATGAACACATTCTCGTGTTGTGATTGCTCTTCATGCTGTGCTCGTTGCGGTACGCCCGATACACATCGTATTGTATTGTGTATATAGATTGGATATTTGTGGTTGTGACATATCATACCATCGGTTATCAGGGTCGATTTGCTACGGTAAGTGTTGTTATTTTGAGTTAATTTATCCTTTACGTTTATGAAGATTTGGCTTATTCTTACCCATTTATATGCATATTTCACATCAATAGAGTTTGTAATAGTTACATTCATGTATGTGGGGTGTTATGGGATAATTGTGGGGGTGCTGTGCTTCGAATTATCATAGATATGGCATCATCTACATGTGAGGAGGAGATTTGTTAATCCATCAACATCTTAACAAGGTATTATTGGGAGATGATATAAGAGGGAATCGAATTGATTAGTGGATTATGAGGGTATTGTATTGATTAGATTTGTGTCGGAGTATCACGAGAGGTTATTGGTTGCCTACGGATGCATAGCTTGGGTGTGAGATGTTTCAGATCTATACCGAGTAGTCCCTGAGGGAGGGGGGATTTCTTTCCTTTATCCGCAGGAGAACCATTCTTTAATGCGGCAAAAGTTTATGATCTAATGTTATTGATTGTGTGTTCGATGTGCATGAGATAGAAGGAACAGGTGAGACTGGAGACTAGCCAAGAAACAGGGGAATCAGATAAGTGGAGATGCCATTGTGTTTAAATTATTGAGGATGATGACACTGAATAGGACAGGGTACAAACAGTAATTGATAACGTTCAAGACATTCATATATTTATAAATAAGTATACCGTCTATTCTTTAATCTACGTGGATCTATTGATTGAGGTTCGTGCACCTCTATATTATATCCTTTCCAATCCCCAGCAGCGGATGCGATTGTAAATTCCTATCTCAAGCTCTTCTCTCACTCAAGTGTCGTGTCGTTATGCAAGTCAACACTAGCCCAAAGCACAGTCTCCTCTCCTACCTCCTTTCCTCTTGATCGTATTTCTTCTAGTGCTGCTGCTCGTTCTCCATCCCAATAATACAACATAACATTCTTCTCTCCCCCATATATATAATGATATCATTCAAGAGAAGCAACCTCTTCGGTTTTACGCACCGTAGCATAAGTCTTTCCCATATATTACTTGACAAAACACAAACAATATATCATGGTTTCAGTTGAAAAGATCATATATCAACGTCAAGGAATAATTGTGGAGAACATGTGATTCATTTTGATTTGACTTTGTTTTTATTCGACGCCCAATAGCAGAAGAACAGCCATTAGAGCACCCTCTTTGGGTGATGTATTACATATGTATCATCTTCTATATTTGTAGGTGTTTAAAAACGGATGTCCTGCTTCTAATTGTTGCTCGTACTGCTCACTCTTATCCCTCCATCCCATCCAATCAAATATTGACGATCATATTATTGTGATGTTTGCGGCCACGACTCGTCAATGGAGACGCCTTCGATCATCAACGCTTCACCTAACACTATCTATTGAAACATTAGCAACCATATATCGACGGCATGGTCCCTGATGGATCATCTACGCTGCATCAAAGCATGAGATGCAAAATGAAGAGTATTATTTATCTCCTCTTTTTAGAAGGCTGAGATGTCATAATAACACCACCTATGACGTCAATCAAATAGCCTAGACCATAGATATAGGTGTTGTAAAGGTTGTAGTAGGTGTTAGATTTATATAGGCGTTGATATGACGTCTCTATGAGCTGTCGCCATCGCGGCCATCAAGCAACCACTATTAGCAACTCGCTCGAGCTAAAGTTTACTTAGTGAGCTACGTGAGGAGCGATTTTGGCCTAAAAAAATTAGTGCAACTCTGCGTTACGCTTCGCCCCCCGAATATGTGTTACTCTTCTATGGAGACTTGACAAGACCTATCGACAACCTCGCTAACTTTCTTCTAGATTCACCGTTGAATCCAAATAATGCAAATATCAAATAGATAGTTGAGCAAGTCATCAAACCTCTGCTGACTATACCAAGAACGACGAATGCTGATTGGATTTGTATGCTCTTAGGATCCGATCCGTCTTGCAAAATATCAACAATGTCAACAAGTGACTTGTTGGTGTTCATCAACAGGTCAAGTGCGCCTGGAAGATGGCGTTTCGTGATTGATAATGATAATGAGAGCGGAGATAGTAACATTTGTTAGTATACGTCGTGGTTTGAAGGCAGTCAAAAAGGCACAAGATAAAGAAAAGAAAAGAAAAGAAGCACAAACGCGGACTTTCCTGAGAAGCCCATGATATGTGACTTATGAAACCAGTTATCTAACGTGCCTGTTGGAATCACTCCTGGTATTCCTACATTGAGTTCTACAGTAATCAACAATACTTGAAAACTGAACAAATACCAACGAACCGTCCATAATATGGGGTTGTTGTAAATGTGATAAATCGTTTGCATCTTCCCAGCAAACATTGTGAATAGTCGTGATACTAAACTTGCAACTGAAAAGCATATTGTGGCGATCCTTAGTATATCAAACAAGAGAGGAAGAAAACTACGTGGATATCTCGACTTTGTTGATACTGGAGAAGTCGGTGTCTGTCTCTTTTTCAGCAAACCCGTCTCAACCTTATTCCTTGGGGATATAATATCAGGAGTTGACTCGACTGAACAAACTTGTATACCATCTGCTGCTATTGCTTCTGTGCTATGCAAAGACGACTCTGTAGTACTTCTTGTACTTTGACTTCCTCTTCTGAGTCTTGAAGTTGTAATTGATGATACTTGTCTGCTATTATTCTTTGGACTGTGTTGAGCCAACTGATCATATCGTGTTGTACTACGTGATGAGCTAGAAGACGCTGGTCTCACACTTGGAGCCTGACTATCGTTATATTGTTTGAACCTTGCAAGTAAATCTCTCCTAGATGTATTAGTCTTGATTAGTGAGAGCTTGGACGATGTTAGGCCTACTGCTTTTGGTTGTTGCTTTTCAGCCGTCTTGGGGATACTCATTGGTGAATGTTTTGTGTGACGAAGTGTTCCAGTATTCTTCCTTCGATTGTCTGCGGCTTTATCTCCTCGCTTTGTGGATATAGTTGTCGTTCTCTTGACTTGAACATCTTGATTTGTTGACTGAACTGTCTCCAAGGCTTGTTTTTGACTAGTCGATTGAACTGCTGCAACTGGTGGCGGGGGTGGAGGTGGATCATTTGCAGTTAATGTTTGACTTGAATTGTCTTTATTCGGCTCGTTCTCATCTGTCTTTGGCTCTGTGATAGTTGTATCTTTATTAGCCTCTGAAGTAGTAGTCTCATTTGTATGAGTCTCAACAACAACATCTGTATCAACGACTTTGGATAGAGTGGTATTAATCTCGTGTTTAGTTGTAGTCTCATCAACCTTTTTGTCGTCCGTCTTTGTCAGAGTATCGTCTTCTTTATTGACTGACTCTAATACCTCTATGATATCATCAGTTTTTATCGATGACGAAAAGGGTAAATGATGAGATACATCTGAGAGCACATCACTATCACTGGAAGGTGCACACTTGACTGAAAGACATGGAGATGAGTGTGACCTAACGACGACAGTACTACGTGAAGATTCTATGCTCTCGTTAACCTCTAATTTATCATCGTCGTCTTCATTTTTCTCAGAGTTGTCTTCTTGGGAATTGTCATTAGAAGTCTCTGACGACTTGAGAGTACTAGATTTTAATTCATCGTCGTCATCGTCATCATTCATTTCTAAAGTAGCAATGTCAGCCAAGTAAGAGGAATCCATGATAGATGGTAGAGTATTAATCTCAAGAGAAATAACAACACTACCATAACATGAACTGAAAAATCATAAAAAAGGCAAAAAGTCCTTTGCAGAAAAAACTTCTTTGAGTCAAAAACTTCAAAAAAAAATCGGAAATGCGACTCGACCCACCACTTTCACTTTCATAATTATGGATGCAGCAGGGGTTAGTCAATCATCGTAAAAGGATCCACTTGGTGTATCCTTTTCCCTGCAATGGAGACTCAGCCTACTCTTCATATCTCCATATTTTATACTTATGTTTCTCTACTCTAGTTGTTATCACATTATAGTAGGGTTTATTCACTATTTCAATTAATAAGATTTTAATACTACTTGTTAGCATACTATACACCACTTCCCCCCTGCGGTTATGCCTTAGCTCCGCTGCAAAATACGTTTAGGCCATTTGCTTCTTAAGTCTTTCACAGGCTTCTACTACCACATCCCTTGGGGCAAATGCCGACAAACGTAGATATCCTTCACCTCCGGGTCCGAAGCCGGCTCCTGGAATAGTTACAACTTGTGCCTTTTCCAAAATTTCACTGAACGTATCCCAACTACTCTTGCCCTCAGGTAACTTGACAAATACATATGGAGCATCACTTCCTCCATAGACACTGTAACCAATCTCTTCCATAGCTTCCTTGAGTAATTTGGCATTCTCCAAGTAGTAATCAATTAATGAATTAATCTCAGCCAAGCCCTCGTCATCTAAACAGGCCTTACCTCCTCCCTGAACAATGTTTGATGCGCCGTTGAATGCCGTTGTCATGACACGGTTGAAATCGTCGCGTACCTTGCTTCCATCTGAGAATTCTAATTCATCTGGAACAACAGTCCAGCCCAGTCTTACACCGGTGAATCCAGCATACTTTGAGAAGGAATTACACTCAATAGCAACTTCACGAGCACCATCAATCTCAAAGATACTCTTAGGTACACCCTCGGTTCGGATGAAGGGAGCATACGCGGCATCGAATACAAGAATACTACCACGCTCCTTGCATACCTTAACAAGCTTTTCTAATTGTTCCTTTGTTGCGGCAGCACCAGTTGGGTTGTTTGGACTGCAAAAGTATACAATATCAGCACGGGGCATATTGTCGATATCTGGGAAGAAGTCATTCTCAGCAGTGCAGGGCATGTAAACAATGTTTTCATATTGACTCGTATCAGGGTTGATATCACCAGTTTGTCCCATCATAACAGAAGTATCGACATAAACAGGGTAGGAAGGATCCTGAACAGCAGTGGTAACACCGGGTCCAAAGACTTGTTGCACTCTCATAATATCACACTTGGCACCATCACTAACAAATACCTCGCTATCCTTGATAATTCCATTATACAACTTATCAGCAATCTTCGAACGCAAGTCACCCATACCCTGCTCGGCACCATACCCAGAGTAGCCTTCCTTGGTACCCAACTTAGTTGCAGATTCTACAAGTCCATTTAAGATATGATCGGGAATTGGTTGTGTAGTATCACCAATACCAAGTGAGATAATACGGTCAGCCATGTCAGGATTTTCCTCCAAGTATGCATTACGACGACGTCCAATTTCAGGGAAGAGATATCCGCCAGCAAGCTATTATTATATTGTTGTAATATTGTAAAGAACATAAGATGTGAGCTATGAGATTAGATGCAAATTTTGTATTTTGCAAAGGATATCATTATAGAAACTAGTCATTCAACTTGAACACTCTCATCAATGAACATTGTTTTGTTCTATGTCCTATCGATCCATTGTGTTTTTATTGTATAATCATCCTAGCTTTCAACTATATTATTATGCAGCAACAACTAACAACATACAACATACCTTAGCAAAGTTTGGGTTTCGTGTGACCGATGATGCTTGGAGAGCAGAAGACGATCTCTCAGTGGAAGTGGGAGCAAACGCCGAAGCCGATGCAACAATTGATAGAATGGAGATGGCACTAGAGAACTTCATGG
>Ga0075437_12750_pt1 | contig 33537 bp, 23 predicted proteins | sample MintriMetagenome_FD_74266 | JGI IMG/M metagenome (GOLD analysis project Ga0075437, IMG submission 74266) | Marine eukaryotic communities from Monterey Bay, USA to study complex ecological interactions - Minidiscus trioculatus and... | ecosystem: Environmental > Aquatic > Marine > Unclassified...
TGTTAAACCACCTATTTAGTATGACAAAATTACGAGAAAATAAAATGACCAAGGGAAAATTTTGCCCGCGGGTAAAAAAATAGTAATACGCTTGAAACGAACTTTGTCAATTTTGTTCTTGCGAGAAGCGAGGCAATAACGACGACATAAAGAAGTGTTGCAATCGAATAGGATTGGCAAGCAAGGTGTTGTTGATAACAATAATAACAAAACAATGAAGAAAACAACAACAAAGAAGAAGAAACGAAAGAAGAAGAAGAAACAAATGGATCAAGGCGGGAATAACAATCAAAAGCAGAACATTGCAAAGATTGGATCGTCGATGATTACTTTGTGTTTTGTGGCGATGATGGCAATGATGCTCATGGCATCTAATGCAATCGTTGTTGATGGATCTGTTCTGTCGTCGAATGTACTTAGATTGAACGATGAGACGATAATTGAACAAGATGTAATTGCTGCAATGATCAGTAGTGATGTTTGCAATTATGTTAATTGCAATGATGTGATGGAAGTTGATGATATCGACACAACAACCAAACATGTGGAGGAGAACGATCTCGTTACAGGTCGTTATGGAGAAACAAGAGATATCATGTTTAGTGAAGGCATGAACCAGAACAACATAGAGTCCGGAGTCCGAATGTCCGAGGACGTTGTATCTGATGGATCAGCTGATGGACACATGATGTGCTCAACAAGAGATGTCATGATTAGTGAATGCATGAACCAGGACAACATAGAGTCGCGGTTGCCACGAGCAACCGATGGAGGAATAGAATCCGAAGACGTTGTATCTGATGGATCAGCTGATGGACACATGATGTGCTCAAGCTTTGATAGAGTTAGAAGAACTCATCATTGCAGCATCGACAGTTCCAGTGACCAGTCGGTGAACATCTCGCAAGGAGATTTAAAATTAGAAGACTTGTATAGCAAGCACGATCTGGCTGGGACCTCAACACCGAAACAACTAAAGATAATGAGTGTTGCGAATACTGCAGATCAAAACAAACAAACCTCTGGTGGTCAAGTTGAAAGAAACCAGCCACAACATATAGAGAAGAATAATGTCCTAAACTCGGATGAGTCGATAATTTCGGCAGAGTTGTACAGTCTGAACTCGGATGGGTCGATGCTTTCGGCAGAGTTAAACGCTTGTGAGAATATCAAGCAAGGGGGAGTGTCGTATGTTGCTCGACATTCTCAACATATAATAGAGGAGGAGATATCCAAAGAGTTGGATATAAGTAATAGAACTGCTGACATGTCTCAACAACATGATGAGACGAATATGGGAAGGTACGATTACCAAGGCAGTGATAATTTGGATGTAGGCAGTACTTCTGCGGGCAGTTTGGATAGCTCGGTTAATGAGTATACAACTGCGAAGGCAGATGGTAGCGTTAGTGAACGTTGTGATATAGAAATAGAGTCAGATATCATAGTAGAGAGTGGTATTGGTAGTGAAGGTCAAGTAGATGACTTAGTTGGAGACAAATCAAAAGTCGGTATCTTCAGTAGTACACATATAACAAAACAGTATGAATCGAGGGGTATGTATGACTCCAAATTGGAATATGATGGCAGATTGCACATATTATATGATGAAAATGAACACAGTACAACTGATGTTATCTTTGAGAGTGATATGTATATCACAGATATGGATACGGTTAAGGATACCGGTAGTATCGATATGGATACTAAGCTCGAGTGCTATAAATATGATCCAGGAGAGTGTTTTAAAGCTAGACGTAGCGGAAATGCAGGCTTAGGAGAGTCAGAAGGAAGTCTCGTGATTGGATATCATGGGATATTTGAGCTAGGGGGAGTGTTAGAAGGCAAAGTTTGCCGTATCTCAACTATCCCAGATATGGGAGTAAAGAGGGCGTTTAAGCTTGGTCTGAATCCTCGCAATATAATCATTCATAATAGATAAGTAACAAGTAAATCAATAGAAAGCTTTAGTTATAACTAGTAAAGGCGTAAGCCGATCACGACAGTTAGGAGACTTCTAACAAGTGGTACAAAGGGTATGTTTGTTTAGAGTTATTTGGTAACCGTTGGTTATGGTATCTTTTTATTCACAAGTCTCAATCGACTTTTAGCTGCATGCTTATGTAGTGAGGTGGTGAATGATGGTTGATATCTGCCATTAATTTGAGAAAGAGTAGTGGTGATTGAGCAATATACCTGTTGCAGGCTTGTTATAATGGTGGGAGGAGTCATACATTTGTTGTTGGTGAAGGCGTCGATAATAGTTTTGATATGTTGTAATCTTCAAGCAACTCATATGCAAGCATTTGTTATTGTTCCAAGTAGTCATAGAATACAGCAGCAAGGGGAAACCTCCAACAAACGAAAGGGACTGCCAAGAGGTCATACTATTACTTTGTTATCATCTACTACCGATGTACCACATAAGATGCAAACAACTACTTCTACTCACTCATTGCAAAAGATACCCTCTCGTTTGGTCAATACATTAGATCTGACACCATTACTCAATCATGTAGCAAGTTATACATGCACAAAACGTGGTAAGGAAGCACTCATAGATTTGGTATACACGCCACCTTCAAGTACATATCTATTTGATACAAATAGCAGAAGAGATGGACTTAGAAAGCCGTCTTTATTTAGAAATAATGTCAAAAGTAGAAGAGATTGGTGTAGAGGTATGAGACAAGATATTAGACAATATCCTCCAATATCAATTGCACAATCAGCAGAAGAGGCTATATTTGAATACAATCTTGTAAATGAAGCAATGGAGATACTTCAATCACAACAGCAATCATCAACAAAGATACCATTACCTCCCATGTTTGCATTGTATGATGGCATATCTACTAGCAGTTCTACTACAGCTGATAGTGATGATGATGAATGGATAGATCTATGTCTGGCTTCACTACCTCCTGGTGTGGATATATATCAAGAGATTGATCTCGAAAACATCTTACAAGCAGAGCAAGTAGTGAAGTTATTAATAGAGACATATGATTGGGTAATGAGCGATACAATCAAATGGGGATCTACTGGTTTAGTCGATGTTGTGAAGCAAATGGAGTATCACAGCAAAGAAGAAGAAGAGACAGAAAGTGAAGATGGCAACATTGACACACTTTTAGATCTCTATCAAACACTTAAAGGGGCTGTTGAAGTTGTAAGAGCAGGTTCAAGTTTATCAGATCCAAACAACAAGTTCTCTTATCAATTTCAATTATCAATTGGCACTGGTAGATGGCCAGAGTTGGATACTTTAAAAACAAAGGAAGAACAATTACTCAAACAAAAAGGAGATACGAGTCAAAAGCTAGCAATTATCAAGAACGAGATTTCACTATTAGAGGATCAATTAACACGCCAACTAATAGCTGCAATGATTCGGGGCGCACAAGAAGTTCAACGAGGATTAACTGCATTAGCACGCCTTGATGTCATCTTTGCAAAAGCTTCGTTTGGATGTGAATGGAATGGCGTAGTACCGGAGATTGATAAGAAAGGGAGGTTAAATGTTGAACAATTTATTCACCCAGTCTTGGCTTTAGAAGGCAATGAAAGAATCACTCCAGTAGACTTGATTATGCCGGCAAATGATGAAGGTTATCAAACATTGATGATTAGTGGTCCAAATGGCGGAGGTAAGACATTAGCATTGAAAAGCTTTGGTCTAACCGCCATGATGGCCAAGCTATCTCTTCCAATAACAATATCACAACCTCAATCGTCCGAGGACAATCTGAATATCCCACCGCCAATTGTAGATTACTTTGAGGATATATTAGTCGAAGTTGGAGACTCACAAAGTATCAGTAAGCATGAGAGCACTCTCATGGCTAGATTGAATGCTTTATCTTCTTTGATACATACTTTGTCGTCATCATTAGAAGACGAATCAAAGCTTGTGTTGCTTGATGAGCTGGGAGGAGGTACTGACCCTTCTGCAGGGGCTGCTATAGCTCAGAGTATCTTAGAAGAGCTTATATCCAACCAATCTTCATGTAAGATTATTGCTACCACTCATTCTCCACAATTAAAGGTATTGTCGGTCAATGATAGCCGGTTTGAGTGCGCTTCAGTTTTAATGAATAGTGATAAGACCAATCCATCATTTCAGCTCTCATACGGTACAACTGGCGAATCATATGCTTTAGAAGCAGCGCGGAGAGCAGCTCCAAAGTTACCAGATCATGTGTTGGACAGAGCGGCCGAGTTAATGAATAGAGGAGAAGCCGATGCTGTAGACAGTCTTAACCATTATCTTTCGGCACTAGAAAATGAGCAACAAGCTGCGAAAGAGCTCGCCCAACAGACAAAAGAGACCTTAAAGGAGGTATCTGAGCACAAGAAGGACATGATCAGTAAGTTTAAAGTGTCTACCATGCAGCTCTCAAGACTAGAGAGTCGATTAGAGAGTATATACGAGCAACTATCCAATGAAGACACCAGGAGTACTTATGAGCTTGTCGGAGATAGTTTAGATGAGTTGCGTCTTCTAAAAAGACAGGTACAATCGGAAGAAGAAATCTTATCTGACAAGGGACTTCGTAGAGTATCTGATTCATATACCTTTTATGACGGAGAGTCGGTTGTTATCATAGCGGACGGAGAGTGGCAAGGCTGTGATGCAATTGTAAAGGAAGTGAAGGATGTAGATGATTCATCAGTAGTGACGGTTTTACCAGTTCTAGACATGTTCTCACTTACTGGAGAGGATACAGAGCCTTTAACTTTATCGCGAAGAGATGTTGCTGTATTCGACTATCCAGATCTTTATGATGATATTGATTACTCTTCACCAAAGCAAAAGAAACCATCAGGTTCAGATGTACTCAGTGTTTTGTCAACTCTGGACACAGGTAACAAAAGTACTCCACGAAAGGCACCCAATAAAGAACAGAAATATACTTCAAGCAGACAGAGAAAAGCTGCTGGGAAGAATAAGTCAAAGAAGGGTAATAAAAAGAAAAGATAGTATCCATCAAATTAAGTTTGTAGACACTACCCATTCATATATTACAGTGTAATCTGGCTAGGAATACAGCTCTACTCCATAAATACAATATATTGTCTAGCCAATTCTCTTCCCAAAGCTTTTGGAACTCTTCTTTACTGAAATGATTTCTTGCATCAGAGTTTTTGATACCTCCCATTGTTACTACATGACCATTCTTGGCATCTTCTGTGCTCTTTCGTCTCATTCGCCCGCCTACTTCAAACTTATTCCATCCCAATAGGTCCTGGAGAGCTTTCTTGCCAAGATCATCTGACATTAAATCCATTGGAAGTATCAAGTCTTGTTGAGAAAGTACTTTTATAGCCGTTTCAAATGATGCTTTCCAATCACTTTGTTTCAATGGTACTTCGTTTGTTAATGCACCTCCACTAAATCGCCATACAATGTGATTAGCACGAGCAGTGTTTGATCTTAATCCTTTCCTTGATTCGATATCATCAACTACATAACTTGCAGCTCTGCCCATATTTGTGTTTATCCATTTTCGAAACGTTGGTGGGCTTTTGTTGTTCGCCTCTCGTTTCCCTTCTGTTGTTGTTACTGCGAAGAATGTGTATGCTGAAAGTAATCTATCACATGGATCTCTAAGAGTTGTTAGAAAGAGAAGACTAGGCCCAATGGGTTCAAGATTCTCCTTTGGTATACTTCCATCTAATTGTCTTCTTGATAATTGCAATTTGGACAAATTGAAGCTATCCCACTCACTGGCTACCATATTGTACCTTTCTTCTCTCAAATACTCTACTAGATATTCATTTGTCCAAGTGCCCACTCTTCCATCTACTCTATCATCTCTTTTGGGCATGCAATGATATCGTGGTACTTGCCAATGTAACATGTTTGAATTAACTAATCCACAAAATGTTGTACCTCCTGCTTTAGACAAATGTTCATACCATATAACAACTTCATCTTCTACATTATACTGCTCAGCTTGACTTCTTCTTCTGCCACCCTTTCGATGTGTTTGCATCATTTGTTTATACTTTGTTGCAATTTCGTTTGAGTTGTATGGCCGTGCTGGTAACCAATCTATTTGTGTTGTTGGGCATATACCACTTTCTAATTCTTTAAGTGAAAAGGGATCATTACCATATGTGCTATCTTCCATACCAAAATAATGCCATGCTTCAGTAGGAGACATATCTGCCAGTTTGTTTAGATATCTAATGACTGTATCAATTGATGATGTATATAATTTGCTGTTACTATTATTTGAGGTATTGGGTATATCATTGTAAATCTCATTGGTAGACAAAGGTATACCTTCATCAGCCCATTTCTTTCTAGAATCATCTATATGTTGCAAATTTCGATCATCCATAGATGAATCATAAGATGGAGGGTTGTGTATATAAAATAGTAGGGTTGCAATTAAGATAACCGAGAAGATTAAGTTGGTGCACCGACTTTGCAATTTCTTATCATGTCTTTTCTGTAAGCGGCGGCGATATTCTGACCTCTTCTTTGATATTGGCATTATGACTACTATTAAATGAGATTATTATATTATAGTGGCGGTATACCGTTCATATTATTATACCTACTGGTGGTGGGTAGGACTTATTGCATTGCAGTGCTCATCGTGTGGTGGCTGCATCAATCACAGCAGCATTAATCAAGCGGAAGTAGAGAAATACAAATTTACATTGCAAAAAAAATTCTCGGTGTCACCGTTTGATAGCATATATCCCTTGTTGGTAGTAGTGATCCATTTATATATTGAAGCAGTCCGCATTGTATTGTACTGGATGGTACCTTTTGTTAGGAGTTAGTGCAGTGAAGACGCGACGCTCCAAGATATATAAAAGTGAAAGTATGAGCAACACAACCAATAATAATATGTCAACTTGTGCCAATTGTGGCAAGGGAGAAGAGGCCAGTATTGATCTAAAAGCATGTGCGGCATGTAAATTGGTTAAATATTGTAGTAGAGATTGTCAGATTGCACACCGGCCACAGCACAAGAAAGAATGTAAGAGGCGAGTGGTGGAGTTGCACGATGAAAAGTTATTCAAAACACCTCCACCAGAAGAAGACTGTCCTATTTGTATGATACGATTGCCATGTCTAGATTCGGGACAAACATATATGCCATGTTGTGGGAAAGTTGTTTGCAGTGGGTGCATCTTTGCAGTTCAATTCAGGGCAGCAAGTCAAAAAAAGGATGATGTTTGTCCCTTTTGCAGAACTCTACCCCCGAGTTTTGATGAGGAGATGGCCAAAAGATATGAGCAACGTTCGGAACTGAATGATGCACAAGCAATTTACAATCTTGGATGTGCCTATAGCTGTGGGGACTTAGGATTACCACAAGATATTTCCAAGGCATTAGAGCTTTGGCAGCGTGCAGGGGAACTTGGTAGTGCCGAAGCGCATTACAATATGGGTAATACATATAAGAATGGTAGTAGAGGAGTGGAAGTAGACAAGAAGAAAGCTAAATACTACTATGAACTATCAGCTATCGATGGATGTGTAGAAGCAAGGCACAATCTTGGGTGTTTGGAAGGGAATTTAGGAAATGTTCAGAGGGCGTTGAAGCATTGGATGATTTCAGCAAGGGGAAGTAAGATATCTTTGAGTAATATCAAATTACTCTATTCAAGAGGCCAAGCAGCAAAAGATGATTATACAAAAGCACTGCAATCCTATCAAGCATATCTTGATGAGATTAGGAGTGCTCAACGGGACGAAGCTTTTGCATATGGTGGTGACCACTACAAGTATTACTATTAGAATCTGGGGAGCCATTCCCTAGCTTAGTATATTTCTTTCATTGAATATAAACATTATAGCCTATGTAGGCCTTGTCCGTTGTCTACTAACTCTCATCCTAGATATAGCTTCTTTTACTATTAGAAAAATGTATGTTTTGAAACAGATAACAGTCATGTCTAAGCTCTATTTACTACTTACGCTTGTGGGCCTTTCCCTTTCCCTTCTTCTTCTTTTTCTTCTTATTGTTACTAGTTGAGCTCTTTGCAGCATTCGTTTTTACTGCATCATTATTGGCCATGATTGCTTCAAAGTCTGGTTCCTCTTCAGCTGCTACAGCTTCAGCACTATTAGTTTCATTGCTACCCTTTGCAAATCGTCTTTGGATAGCATCCTCACCTTCCATATCCCAAATAGCCAACTCGTTACCACTCCCTCCACATGCCAATAACCAAGGAGATGATGGATATGTCCTAACGGAATATAACTTACCTACATTCATCTCTTTTGATCCGCATGGTTCAGGAGTTGACTTACGAGTATCCCAAAGTGCAACAGTTTTATCAATTGAACATGTAATTAGCATGCCTGGTACTTGACTATTGTAACAAAAGTCACTAACTCCATACTCATGCGCGACGAAGCTCCAAACAGGGTCTGATCCAAACTTACGAACATCCCAACATTGAATGACTCCATCTTCACTTGCCGCTGTTAGGTATTGCTGATTGTGTACATCCCAAGCAATGGCTTCGCAGTCTGCTAATAGTTTAGCCTTCTTGACATTTGCATTATCATTGGAAGAAGCAACAGATGCAGCTGAACGAGCATCTACCAAACATACTTGACGGTCATAACCTCCCGTAGCAAGCAATGTGCCCTCACTTGGATGCCATGCTAATGATTGGACTTTATCAGTATGATGTGTTAATGTTGCTGATGGTTCAATATAATCACCTTTACATTGTGTGACATCCCAAAGTTTGACTGTACCGTCGGCAGATCCACTTGCCAATACTTGTTGATGTACTGTATTCCAACTCAATCCCATGATTGCATCGGTATGACTTCCCTTTCGTAATCCTCCTCCTCCATTTTTACTGCTGCTCTTCTTCTTCTTACCAGCAGACATTCCCATCCAATCATCTTCAGTACCACGTGTATCCATACCACCCAGTACAACCGTTGGTTCTAACGCATTCATTACATCCAAGTTCCAAATTTCAATACCCGGCTCAAAACTCCCAACTGCTACAAAGTTACCAGATGATACTCCTCCTCCTCCACTACTGCCATTATTTCCATCATTACTTTCAGGTCGATAATATGACGAAACAACACTACCCAATGCCAAACACAATGGATAACTTGGTAATGGTATATCATGATGAACATACAAATTACTTGATTCGGTATCAAAGATATTAATTTCAAGTGATGCGTAATCTTCTTCAGTTTTGGCAATAACTAATAATGCATCGGTTGGACGTAATTTTGTATCATTAATTTCATCTTCATCTTCTTCTGATTCGTCATCGTCGTTATTAATATCTTCAGTATTCATTGTCATGGCTTGTAAATCTTTCATTGTATACTGACCATCTTCACCGCTTCCTCCTTTACCACTCATACCGCTGCTGCCGATACCAATGGATTGTAGTCCTTGTAAGTCTAATGGCATGTATTCACGTGTATCGGGTACGTCGGCTAAATCATCTTCATCTTCACTATCATCATCGTCAGAGTTGGAATCATTGTAGTTGTTTGCTTCTTTCATTAATATTTCGGCATCCTTTCATGATATTATGGGGGTTTTGTATAGGATGAAGGTATCACACAACAGGAAATGCCGAAATAGAAATGAAAGAATTGATGATGGAGAGGGCAAGTGACGAATGTGGGGAGAAGAGTTGATGATTTGGTATATGGTATGGTGAGGATGCCAAGTGATGTATGATTTCCCCACGCATTCGTATATATTATATGTGTATACATATAGAGAGCAAAGAAGATATCAGTTTGAATTAGTGAGATATATATAGTATAGTATGAAGCAGAATAACTTTGTGCACCACATTATATGCACATATTAATGCACATATATCACTGCACATATCATATACACACAACGCATACAATATCAAGTACACACCTTTCCAATACCCAGCAAATCACCCATCTTCTCTTCATTATTATTGTCATTATCATCGTCAGAGTAATCATCCATATTCAAATCAGATGGCAATGAACTTGGATCAACTTTTGGCAATTCCACCTTCTTCTTCTCCTCTTTATCTCCAGCGGTATCCTCTTCTTCGTCACTCATATCTTCCCACTCTTCGTCATTATCTTTCTTGTTTGTATCAGTATTACCATCCTTGCCATCCTCATTAGCAACATCATCATCATTGTCTTCATGCTGTGAAATAACTCGACTCATAAATTCCTGCTCGGCACGTGAGTATTCATACTTGGATGGTGTTGGATTGGCTCGACCTTCTGGGACCCATTCTAATGCTGCAATCATGATGTGGTACTACTGTATGGTATGTATGTGAGCGCGGTTATAGAGGTGATAGGATAAGCTTGTTGTTAATTGCAACGCCGCTCTAGCTATCTAGCAATGAAATGAAATGAAATTGGTTGGTTTTGAGATTTATGATGAGAGTTTGGGAGTTGGTATCCTTTTGGGTATCCTTCTTGCGTACATATACAACATGAGCCATCAATACGGCGTAAGCGTATCACGAATCGAGTATTCACTCAGTCTGTAACACACGAATACAACTCCTCTGCTTTCTCTCGTTGCATGAATGAATACAAACAAAATTTCATGCCCAGATAAGTATGTGTTATGCTTACTAAACAATCGTACCATCATAATAATTAGTAGCAACGGATTAGTTCGACAAATTTTGCATCTCCGCCCCGTCTACTCCTCAACTTATATGCACTTCAATCGTCTCCGCTTTCATCATATCTGAACATTGATCATCTCATAATTCATAGACAAGGAGATTGATAAGTCGATACAACATACCAACATCTACCACACTATATCATTAACGCTACACATTGCAATGGTTCATCATATACCCAAGAAGCCGCTATATCTTCTAGCCGCATTAACGCCATCTGTATTAGCAGGGAAAGACGCTCCCGTCACTAAAGATTTCAAGTTCACCGAGGATGTACACATTAAGTTTGATCCGTTGAACACTGCAATGTAAGTTCTCCTGCTGTTGATTTTATTATTTGGTTGTTGACTATTCATATAGATCATTTACTAACGCCACTCTCTCTCCTACCATTATCAGTGGACCTGATCAGAAGGATTTACTCCTCGATTCGTTAAATGGGCCGTTTGCAGAAGAGTTTAAGGCTGCTTGGATTGCTCAAATTGAAGCAGACTTACAAGATGGAGGTTGCACTGTTAATGCCATGACATTGCCAAAGTTTTCAATCTGTAACTGGAGATATCCCGATCTATACAATGTGGATGAGTTGCCACTTCCCGGACAATGCTACGAGTATGAGAATGGTTTCATCCAACGTGTGTACTACAAGATCAAGAGGCTCGAGATTACCTGTCCCGATAACTTTAAGTACAAGGACTTAGATCAAGATTCCTATGTCGAGGCTGCCTTTGCCAATAATGCCTTTCTTGATATCATCCAACCAACCAATTCTGAGGGAGTTGTTCCTTTTGAAGAAGACTGTGACGCTGAAGAAGATCCGGCTTGTCTATTTGTACCAGCCGAGGTAGCAGAGCCTAGCAGTTGTGACCAATGTACTGCCGAACTGTTCATCAATCGATATGTCGACATCCCGCTAGTACTTCAGTGTTTAGAAGAGCCATATGGAAAGGAAACGGCTGATCAAATCATTCTGGCCCTTGACTCCTTCTTTGAATCCGAAGTGGAGCCTGTCCTTACTGAAAAGATATATGAAGAGTCGCCCGAGTCGTTTGTCTATAACTTTGTCTCTCCATTCGAGGCTGAAGATCGTCAGTATTGCGTTCACGGTCAATACTACGAAGGAGGCAACCTCGTTGATCAACAAGTCGGTGAGGATGGCATTACAGTTACTAAGTTCGTCTGCGGCTTTGATGTTATTTGGTACAAGCCGATCGCCGGTTCCAATGGTGATTTGTTTGAAGATGAAGATATTTCGTCAATCGTCAGTGGCATCTTTGAAGAAGGAGACTTCCTCGGCTTCCTTCTTGAGAACTATCCCAATCTTATCCAAGGTGTTGAAAGCTGTGGTATCATTGATCCTCTCCGAGCCATCACGTTCTCACCTACCAAGCGTCCCACAACATCGCCGTCGAACAAGCCAAGCTCTTCCCCAATCATTAGTACTTCTGACCCGACTGGCTCACCCACTACCAGGAGCCCTACTATCTCGCCTTCGCTTGGGCCAACAACTTCCAGTATTCCAACGGCATTCATTGAGCCATCGTCTTCTCCATCTCAATCATCTCATCCAAGTGACACGCCTACTTTAGCACCAACAACAAGTGTGCCTACGGCTGGAAGTACTGCCGCCGCCGGTAGTGGCCAGACGGTGCTTCCTACGCCATTCCCATCAGATGCGGTTGTCCCGGATACTCCATCACCAACGTGTCCCAATTGTCTTGTCACTCCAGACATCAGTCTAGATGAGAAGCCACTAGTAACCTCAGGAACTTGTGGCGGTGGTGATCGAGGGTAAGTTTGACTTGTTATTGTACTTTCCCTGATGAATGTACCATTCTAAACTTCATTCCCCAACTTTTTCAGTGATGGTGAATGCCCAACTGAAGGCTACTGCTGTTCACAATGGGGATTTTGTGGTGTTACAGAAGAATACTGTTCGTCAGATGTTGCTCCTACACCAAGTTCTGTCGAGGGAGCTCCACAAGCTCCAACCATTCAGATCGACGCAGGTACTTGCGGATCTGGTGGTGGCGATAAAGGAGATGGCTTCTGTCCTTTAGACAACGCTCCTTGTTGCTCACAATGTAAGTTGTTGTTACTCTCCATGCCAATATGGTATATCATATGATAAACTCACACAAACCTTCGATATCTTTACTCCTCAACAGTTGGCTACTGCGGCGATGGTGAGCAGTACTGTTTTGTAACTAAATCAATCGACGTAGACTCTGAGTCTGATAATGGAGGTACATGCGGTGGTGGAGGAGTTGGTAATGGTCTATGCAAAGATGAAACGCTTTGCTGCTCTCAATGTAAGTTGTGCAGTTGCTCCACTTTATGACACGGTTATGGTATTCATATGATAAACTCATCACAAACTCACAAACTTTCGATATCTCTACTCTTCAACAGTTGGTTTCTGTGGAACGGGCGACCTATATTGTACTGGAGTCAATAGCGACATTGTTGATGATGTTGACGAATCAGTAGTCGAGAGGTCTCCACTGCCCGATTCTCTTCAGCCAGAGTTTGGTTTCCGCTGTGGTGTAACCGAAGTAGATGCAAGAAGTAACTGCAAATCTCAATGTACTCATCATATACAGTGTGCAGACGGTGAGGAGTGTTGGGGTGTTCAGTTGAACTATTGCAACACCTTCGAGGAGGGTGAACATCCAATCTGTACTGACCTCGATCTTGCTGATAATGACTCAAGATGTGGCTATGACGAGGCCTCAGCTCGGGGCTACTGTGGTTCTAAATGTGGTTCGGATGAAGAATGTGGTGATGGTGAATTCTGTTTCCCTACCCTTCTGAATCTTTGTGAATGTCACTTGGATGATACCAAACCCGAAGAGAGTGAAGAAAACACCATTGTATTCTCTCAGGCCAAAGCTTTAATCAGCCCCTACTTTGTTCAAAGCGAGCCGATTGGCTCCAACTCTAATGTGGAAGGGAAGCCAAGAAATGGAAGTAGTGCCAAATCAACTTTGAGCGCTCTCTCTGTTTTATTGCTTGTTAGTGTCATGATGCTGTGATAGACGTGACATACTTGACGTAAATGGTGGTTCGGTGACTATTTTAATGTTGCTGCTATTGTTGTTGACGAGCCACTTGATATTTGTGTTTGATAGCTAATATGATTTGATAATAGTAATGACTGTTTGATGAAACAATTGTGTAATTAGTCCTCGATTCTCCAATTCTTGAGATCACAAATCTCATCATGTCCATTACATTTTCCAACTAAAGACCAGTTTGATAACCAATTATCGACTTGGGCCTTAGCCTCATCATTCTGTATAGGTTGATAGGCGTCAATTACTCCTTTCAGTGTATGGAAGAAGTACTTCTCATACTTTGCCTTCATCACTTCAGGCCTTGCTTGATTCTTTACATACTCAATCCCTGCCTCGGATATCTTTCTGGCAGCCTCACTATGCTCTTCGGCCCAATCAAACATTTTCCGTAGGTTGGACAAGTCCTCATTTATTGGTATGTAATGAATCCAGGGCTTCAAATCGTCATGAAAATAATCTTTTGATGCTGATAAATGATGAAATAAAACACCCGGCATTCCTAGCTTTTCTGCCGTGCCATACCAAGTAGTTCCTCCGCCGCCACCTATATCAATATGATACTTGTATTGACTGAATTGTGCTAATGACATTGATTCACTAGTAGCATCAATACCATAGTCTTGAAAGGGTTCATATCTTATAATGTCCGGCTCGACCTCGTGCCCATGGACTTTACTTTTGACTGTGAACTTTATATCAATCCATGGTACTGTCGATTGTTGCTGATTAGCTTCTTCGGCGTCTAATTTGGCAATAGAAGTTAACGCTAAACCCTTCCATCTCGGAGTAAGATTATCCCACATATCAAGTAATGATTGGACAACACCACGAGCACTTTTGCCAAAGCTTTCTAATCGAGGTGTTATATCTCTATCAAACTCGACGGGAAGTAGATTGGGATGGATACATATTAAGAAGAAGTAATCACTACCTCTCCAAATCATTGTCGGGATAAGTGCAGACCAAACTGAGGATGATTCATCGAGAGGTTCCTCACCTCCAAGCTTACCTGCAACATCACGTCGTAACTTTAACTCTTCACATATTGTACCCTCTCGTTGCCATTCTGCAAAACAAGGTAAATGTGGCCAAACTGGCATGGTCTGAACACTGGGCAATATCCAAGGGTCTCTATATACACTACCAAACTGTAATATAGGTGCAAAGTTCTGATTCTGACAATAATTTGGACGTTTCAATCGTTCTTCTTTGATAACACAATCACAGCTTAACTTAGGCGTGTCACCTGTTGAAATATAAATAATAAACTCAGATGATGTAGGTCCTTGAAATCGATCTGGGAAGTGATTCCGTAGTGCGTATGTTAATGTTGGCAGTGTTGTGTATAATCTATTCCATACTGCTGAGAAGTATTTAGATTCATATGGCTGGTATATATTGCAGGAAAAAGGAAATGTATTAGTATTGAGATACGAGACTCGGATAATCTTATTTATAAACACAGCAACACAAACAAACAAACTTACATCCTTATGTTCATTAATATATACAAGAAACTCATCCAACTGTGGATTATAATACAATAGAAATAGTTCTCTATTAAAAGCAGGCGCTGTTACGAAAACATTGTCATAATTGTATGGCGTGACCTTTGGCAAGTCATATTCACTTTCAGACATGTCATTATTATTATTAATATGATGTACATCACTAGCACCAAATGGTTGACGTAATTCTATTGAACTTGGATCTTGATAGTTACCCATATGCATCCATAGTTGACGACGACCTTGTTGTTGTATTGGTGTGGTAGTTATTGTTTCATTTGCAGCAGTATGAAGAAGGTGAGGGGAGTGGCCTAACTTGGAGTTTTTGTTGTTTAATTGTAGTTGCAATTGTTGTCTTGTGCCGATGAAAAGGATCAACGCCGTCAACACCAACAGTGATAAAACAACTGTAGAACATCGACCAGTCATATTGAAGTACTACTAACGCGCTTTAGTTCAAGAGTGTGATAGGGGGGAGGAATATGGGGGCGAGGACAGGTGACAGTGATCGGAGATTGTGAATAAAAGGATACCAAAATATCTTTTGACCTCTGCCAGTACGTACAATAACTCAATTCAAATCGAAGAAGATAGTGTGTCGATATTACTTCTTGTGGCTGATCAAATCGATGGATTGGCTTTGATATAGCAGTATTGGCGTGTGAAGTTGATAGATGTGCGAATAGAGTTGTTTTGGTTTAGTCGAAAGATACCCTCAAGAAACTGAAATGAGATATGATCAAGAAATTACATCATCAGAGGAGAGGTTGCCAGTTGAAACAGATAGTTCTATTTGCCATTATTGGTACATATCTATATCGGTTAGGCTTCTTACACGGTAGTAACAAATCAAAAGAAAAGATTGTATCTACAAAAGGCCACATAGTATCATCATCAACGTTCAATAACAATACTTCCATCTTAATTGCATTTGCAACTGTTATCGAAAAGAGACTTCAGTTTAGACCGGGTATATACAATTATGGTACGTCATCTAACAATGAAACAATTTTGATATCAGGAGCAACCATTTCAGGTGACTACCATGATAAACGAAAACTATGGTTCCAGGTATTTGCAATGGGCAGTAAGATGCTTGAGAAAAACAAATGTCATTTCACTAACGAGGAAGTTAATAGAACGTTATATGACAATGGCACACTTCCTCTAAGACAATGGGATGAAATTGAAAATGAAGTATTTCTATGTAGAATTGGTAACAGGGACGCAGCATTTCAATTAATTCCAACCATTGGCAGTGATCCCAACACAAATCATATTGTACAAGTTTACAGATGTCCTCTTCACTCAATCCTTTCAGATTCAGAAGTAGAGAATCTCTATCGGCATACAGTGAATGATAATATGGCATTGGGAATAGATGTTTTACATAAAGACAGACTAACTGATACATACAGCGAAGTGATAAAGATGTTCCTTCCAATAAACGAGCCTACAGTTGGGGTACATGAGGTAGCACCTTTACCATCAAACAAACCTTTTCTGCAACAAAGACATAATATGACTCTGTGTGTTGTGGTTCATGTTAATGGAATCACACAACTGAATGAATTTATTCGTTATCATCATGATGTGGTTGGTATCGATCATATTCATGTTGGGGTCTTTATGCAACATTCCAAAGGAGAAGATGAAAGAATCCTTCATATTGTAAACAGTCTATACAAGTATGATATAGATGCAGGAATATTGACAGTCTCAGCGCTTTGGAATGAAGATTCTATTGGTATCGACTGTGAGTATCAACATATGCCAAAGATTTCGTTTTATCAACAGTGTTTGTATCGAGCCAAGAGCACCTCTGAGTTTGCGGGGACATGGGATTTGGATGAATACTTTCTCTTCAAGGATATAGATAGAAATGCACAACAACCAAAGCTTCCTTCTATGCTGACAGGGATCGATCATTCTGAATGTAACGATTGGTGCTTTGTTACCATTAAGAGTTCTATTGCAGGTGGAGGATTACCACAAGAAGAGTCTATTGGATTAGCAGTCTTGGACTTTCCACAGAGAGCAAACGTCACTAACAATCAGTGGCAGAAGAGTATCAGTAGAACGAAGAATGTCTTCCTCAATTCGTTTCATACTCCTGGAAGCTGCTTGCCTGAGGTAAAGACAAACATATCCGATGTTACTAAAATGAGCCCGGCTGATGGGAAGTGTGCTTTCTATATTAATAAGGGAGTTATGGTACATGTAAGAGGATTGCAAACATATGGAGGAGGATACGAGATTCCTTCAAATGAACAAGCTATAGAGAATGAACTTCTAAATAGATTAATAGGCAATGACTGATAGTCACCACAGTAGTAGTAGTGACATCTGAATCATGAGTGAAGGATAGATGATTATATTTAGTTGAGATGACGGCTGGCTATAATGATTATATGGTTAGATTGAGAGATGACGGCTGAGATGTCGGCTGGCTATATTGTGATTCAATATGGTTAGTTGAGAGATGACGGCTGAGATGACGGCTGGCTATATTATGATTATATGGTTAGTTGAGATGACGGCTGGCTATAATGATTATATGAATATGGTTAGTTGAGATATGACGGTGAGATGACGGCTGGCTATGTTATGATTATATGTGGCTAGTTGAGATGACGGCTGAGATGACGGCTGGCTATATTGTGACATGTGGCTAGTTGAGACCAAGCACTCCATAACCAATCCCCCGTATCCGCCGAATCAGTTTGTATGATCCAGTGACGGCAGATAATGGCGTGACGGTTTCGTGACGAGTAGTCGAACTGCATCATGTTTCATTTTGCAATCGATATGGTATGGCTGATCAAATTGATATCGAGTAGTGGTGGGTGGAACCACAATCATATCTTGCCAATAACTATCTAAATCTGTTTTCATTGACCTTGTGATTAGAGGTCTCGCAACACGGTACGATAAGCGGAGCAGATACAGTCTATAATATAACAAAAGCAAACTTATAATTATCAAAAAATATAAAACATGATATACTCATTAACACCACCAACATCACCTTCTCGCTCACCAAAACGATATCGTTCATCATCTCGAGGAAGTAGTAGATCATCAAAATCACAATCACAAAAACAACCAATACTATTCCGTCTATTATCAATACTAATACCAACACTTGCAATAATATTATTAATAACAACAATCTACTTATTTCACTTACATCATTCACATCATCCAAGTTCAGATGATTCAAATAACTTTGACTCTCTTAATTACAACGGTGAAAGTAACAGTGTCAGTGGAGGTGGATTAAGTCCAGGGAATAGTGCACTTAAACATAAAATGGATTTAGCAAATTTTCTATTAAATAAATATGAAAAGGAACGACATGAATTAAGTAAACAGGAAGCTATAAATAATGGATGGAAGGGTGGTAATGAATCTAATTTTATTAAATTGGTTACTGATATTAGCAATGGTGATACTAGTGGTCATAATGTAGGAGGTATAGATACAAGTAGTAACAAGAAGGAGGAGAAGAGGATAAACTACAATAAATTCCAAAAAGAACAACACAAGTTCGATATAGGAACAATATATACATGGACACAGCTACAAACAACATTACTAAACTCCAATATATTACCAAAATCAATACCAAAATTTCATACAGCACGTGGTTTTTCAGGTTTACCGTTATCACAAACACCTGCATTAATTGGTGCACAACGAGGAACTATAACATGTCCAAATACATTACCAGAAATACAATCGTTAATGGATTCAATGTTGGCTTTTTGGAATGCACCAAGGGGTACGAGAGATTTGAATGCTGGAGTACCGTCTGTGGATGGTGGTGTACATGAACATGTGTTTATACCACCACCGAGGAGTGATAATGATGGTGTGTTTAATACTAATCCGGAAGGGAGACGACGATATTTAACTTTTGAACCTGATACTGGTAAGAGTTTGTTTGTTGTTTTGCAACTCAAAGCTTTTGATCTTGTGACTATCTTTCTGACATATCTCATGGTCAAAACTCTTCTTCTCAAAACTCTCATTCCATATAACTTCATATATAGGCGGCTGGAACAATATACGAATGTCATTAGAAAATGTAATAACACTAGCCGCCGTATCAGGCAGAACATTAGTCTTACCACCAGATCAAATAGTATACCTACTTGAACCTAAAAAAAGTGATCAACGGAAGGGACGGAATTATCATGATTTCTTCAACTTGACATCCAATACTGAACTACTCAAACGAGTACCGATAATAACGTCTGAAAAGTTTTTAGAATTAGAAGGTGGACAAGGTGGTTTGGTCGATATGACACAATATAATACTACATATCAAAATCATTTAAAGGATATTGTCAAATGGTGTGAGGAACGTAAAAAGTCAGATGTATACTGTGAAGATTTATATGATCATTACTTAACTCATGGTCAATTATCACCCGTTAGTGCCGAATTCCCAAATGAGAATTGTTTTATATTTGATGTGGATGTCTTCACACATGGCGAGGAGTATATATCAAAATTATCACCAGATGTACAAGACCGGATTACAAAATTTTGTAAAAAACAAGATGGAGTACGTAAACCATTCTATTATAATCAAACAATGCACGAGGCACCATTATGGCACTTTGAAACAATGAGTGATCGGTATAGATTATTGATACATTATTATGTCTTCATGTTATTTACTGACCCTAAGGTTGGTAATTATATCAAGAGACTAGCGCGAGATCATCTTAGATATCATGATGAAGTGTATTGTGCAGCTGGTAAGATTATACTAAGCTTACAGTATGAAGATTATTTACGAAATCAACAACAACTTGATATAAAGAAGAAGATGGATCTAGATGAAGAATTGGTAGGTGGATACTCATCACTACATATTCGACGAGGCGATCTTCAATTTAAAGAAGTCAAGTTCTCATCACTACAATGGTATGAGAATACAAAGGAGATATGGAAACCGCAAGAGATACTTTACATTGCCACAGATGAGATGAATCAAACCTTCTTTAATGATTTCAAGAATCGACATTCAGGACCATTACGTTTCTTTAATGATTATAAGAAAGTAGCAGAGTTGGATAACATTGATCCAACATTATATGGTATGATCGATACAGTTGTTGCCGCTCGTGGTACAGTCTTTGCAGGCACTTGGTTTAGTACCTTCTCGGGGTATATAATACGACTTCGAGGATACTATGGAATGTCAAAATTCTACTCATACTACTCCTGGCTTGATAGAAAGTACTTTATGCATCGATGGATGAATGTCGGTGAAGGATCAGTGTATGCACGAGAATATCCAGTTGGTTGGACGAGTATAGATGGTGATACATTTGTTGACAATGATAATGAACCGCCAGGTCAGGGACATATTGGTATACAAGGAGCTCCCACCTTTCCAAGAAATGAAATGGATAGATTAAAGGCAGAAGCTACTGCAAAGATCATTTCAACTCGATATAGCGATGGAGGTAAAGCGAAAGGAGAAGAAGGAGGCCAGCCTAACAACTTAGCTAGAGGAGTTTCTGGTCGACCAATGTCAGACACACCTGCTCTTATAGGTGCCCAAAGAGGAAAGATACAGTGCGATGCAGATGTAAACTCTATGGCATATTGGAACGAGCCTCAAGGTGACACTGATATGGCTTTTACTACTCCTTTTGCTGATACCGACTCTCCCAAGCCAAAATATCTGGTATTCACTCCAGACAAGGTGAGTATAACACTCAGTTGTCTCTCATGCCTGTAATTTCACTGCTTACATGACTTTTTTCTAACACCTTGATCCTTGATTACCACCGACATGAACAGGGAGGCTTCAATAACATTAGAATGAGCTTTGAAATCATCTTCATTATTGCTGCAGCACTAGGCAGGATACTTGTCTTACCTGTAAGCAACTATCTACTTTCTGTTCTTCTTCTCTCAATTATTGATCTAACTCATCTCTCACTTCTTTCTCTTCTAACAAATCTCTCCAGCCTGAACAACCCATGTATCTATTAAGAAACGATGGTGCAAAGAAACATCGAGGATTAGATGGCTTCTTTGACATGGACGGCGATGATTATAGAAGAAGAGTGAAGGTCATGTCTATGGAAGAGTTTCTACTACTCGAAGGTCGACCATATGGACAGTTTCCAATACCCCCAGAGAACAAACAGAAACTACTCAAGGCGGCCAAGGTATGCGTTCATACTAAGAACGGAGGTAAAGTTGAATCATGTGACCTGATACATGAGTATCTAGCATCACACGCCACAACACCAAACATAACAGCCACACATCACGAATGTTTGATATTTGATAAGGGTATGTATGAGAAAGGCATCCCAGATGATCCAGAAGGTGCAAAGCAGTTCTGTGACGGAGAAGACCAATATGGTCCAGGCTTTCAGGACAGGAAGATGAAGATGAAAACTAGAAGACTTGTCTATGTTACCAAACAAATGCAAAGGCCACCTCTCTTGGTAAGTATCGTGTACTTCGGTTGATATGATTGACCTCCATTTAGCTCACGTACTTCTCTCTCACATAAACCTCCTCTCTATTTTTAGTATATTCAAGGAGCAAAACCTGTAACAAGAATGTTGGCACACTACTATGGCTATCTACATTTCACTGATGTCAAAATTGAGAACTATTACAAACGATATATTCGAGATTTGCTTCACTTTAGACATGAAATCTTTTGTGCTGCAGGCAAGATAGTAAAGTTCCTTCAAGAGGCTGGTAAAGAGCAAGGATTTTCAATAGATTCTGAAGGCGGCGGAGGTTATTCTTCACTACATGTACGCCGTGGTGATTTCCAGTACACAAAGATGAGGATTGATGACTCGGAATGGTACGTTCATGCAATTGATATTCATTGTCATCATTCCCATGTCTCATTTTACATGCATCTCCTATTTTCACCAAAGGTATGCGAATACTGAAGATGTATGGCTCAAGAATGAAGTTCTATACATAGCGACAGACGAAAAAGATACGAAGGGATCATTTGAACCATTTCGTAGAGCTGGACATAAGTTATACTTCCTTAGCGACTTTACTGAACTAGCTGGATTAGACAATATGGATCCCAACTGGAAGGGTATGATTGATGTAGCTGTTTCCTCTCGTGGTAGAGCCTTTGCCGGGACGTTTAGATCTACATTCTCAGGTTATATCAATAGATTGAGAGGATATTATGGCATATCAATGAAGAATTCCTACTTTGGTCAACTAGATCAGAAACATTTAATGCATGAGAAGTGGCACAATGTCAATATAGATACGTTTGCCAAGGAGTGGCCAGATGCTTGGGTAGGTATAGATGCAGATGTAGCCCCTTCTCAAGATATCTTTTGAATGCAACTACAATAAACTGAGCTATTACTTCTTCTATATTTACTATGGTACTTGTTTCAATTCACTATTAAGAAGAACTTTGAAACTTTAACTTCTCCTAAATTGCTTTATCCTTCTACTTAGTTGTTTAATCACACTCTTCTCCACACGTATACATATCGACATATATTATCACACTCTTACTACACACATACATAAACATCGACTTTTGTTTGTCGCCAAATCTTTCACCCAATAACCTTGATACTAGTTTGCTTTGGAGTTGATATTAAACCATCACTATCCTGACGAGCTTCCATAACCGGGCGTGAACTATCACTACTATTGTCTAATCGTTTCTCTTTTTGATCCTTCTGTAGAATACCCTCCTTCCAATGTCCTGTGATGATTGATCCGTCAATGTGCTTGTATGTACCATATCCATCGAACTTGTTATTACGCCATTGGCCGTCGTATACACTACCATTTTCATATATCATATGACCATGACCATCCTGTCGGCCATCTTTCCATTGTCCACTGTATAGGTCACCGTTTCCATACAGTAATCTGCCCATTGCATCAGGTTTGTTGTTCGTTGTCATGATTGAGATTTGCAATGTTTATATCGTGAGGAGTAGAGTTTTGAGGTTATGTTATTGCAAAAGTAACTAATATTATATAATGAGCAGAGCATAACGCCGCCACCATTATCAACCAAGGCATCGCTCTGAGGTGGTGATTGTATAGTTGCTGTTGAGCATCTGCTTTTGTCGATATCACGAAAGAGCGGAGTAGCATTGAGTAGTGCCTCTCAAATGCGTTGGGTATCTAGGATAGAAAGTATAATTTGTCTAACCCCCTAAAATTTACTATACCCCCCTCCTCGAAGTCAGTCCAGTGTAAAGTTGTACCCCCTGCCGCAATTATTACTGTTACTCAATAAGGAATGCAATTACCCCAAAAACACTATACCCCTGGACATAGGTACTAGCTCCTACCGCGGAGAAAATTTGAGCGATAGCTTTCTGCGTTGAGTGAATTGAGTTTGACTCCACCTTGTTTTATGCACATCTTATGCTCATAATTTGCAATCATCGTCTATCGATATACCTCTCCCCTATACCATTTCACATCTACAATATAATACAATTACAACTGTCAACAATGAAGTCTAATACCATCCTTGCATGCTCACTTATCGTTAGCGGAATAGTCGCCGCCACCGAATGGGAAACAACATATGCACGATACCACCATCGTAACCTATCAAAAGCTGGCAAAGGAGAATCCATTGGTAGTAAATCTACCAAATCTCCTACTATTACTAGTAGCGGTAGCAAATCTAGTAAAGGATCAGGTAGTAAAGAATCTCGTAGTAAATCGAGCAAGTCAAGTGGACAAACTCTTACTCTTGAGGTAAGTAATATTATATGTACGCATCATGATGATATACTATTTGCAATACACAAATCTAACATATACCTCTCTCTCTCATTTTCCAGCCTTCATCTTCACCTTCCATCGACCCGATTTCTTCTGGACCTACGCCTGTCGTTACCGCCGATTCGATTGCACCAACCTTCGACCCATTTCCTCCAGATGATGAACCATGTGATTTCTCCTGTCCTGGAGTAGCAGGAGGAGCTGGAGAATTTCCTAATCCAAATCGTCTAATTTGCGATGCTAGAGATGATGGAACTGGTGAGGATGAGATACCATGTCCGTTTGGGGAACAGACATGTCAAGATCTTCAAGAGGTGCACAGCAAGTTTCTTCGGTCAATCCATTATGTTCATTTGCAATTAACACTGGTGTTTTAGCTTTCTGCTGTTCTGAGATCTCTTCACCATCACCATCCTCCGACCCGTTTGCTCCTACACCCGATCCTTTTGCAACACCTAATCCTACAGATACACTTACGCTTGCACCAACTAATGATGAGCTTACGCCTGCACCAACTAATGATGTATTAGCGCCTTCATCCAGCCCTTCTACCTCTCCTACTATGAGCAAGAGTGCAAAGAGTTCAGGCAGTAAGAGTTCCAAGTCTACTACGAGCTCAGGCAGTAAGAGTTCTAAATCTACAACAAGCAAGTCATCGAAGGCGGCGGCGGCGGTTGCTCCACAAAGTGCATTCACTATGTTTAAAAGCTGGTGGAATTAGGAATACAAGTGTTAGAAGATGAAGCCTGTATCAGGTTTCTATACAATCTTCTAGAGCGAATATAGATTTATGTTAAAGAAAAAGTACAATGAGTAGAAGATGAAGCCTTTGTTGTTGGTTTCTATACCAATCTTTTACTAGATGAAACAAGATTTGGATCTCTCATGATGTCATTAATTTGCACTTTCCTCGGAGGTGCTGTTTATGGAATGATGACTGTATTTCATGAAGAGTCAAACATTATATTATGTAAAGAATATTATAAATTTAAGAACACAATTGTTATTGAGTCATCTGTTTTATAATTCTATTGTCAATATAGATTTACATTTGCTACTACTAGGACGTCCAAGAGAAGTATCCAAAGTAAAATAACACTGGTGGCGGAGGTAAGTATCTGCTCGATGTTGAGGCATTGCCATTTGAGTTGTTGAATAGCTGCCCTGCATCAAGACCCTTTGCCTCACACTCTAAGTACCAATCCATTTGATCAATTATATTTGGTGAGGTGGCTTCTAATATGACTCGTATATGACTTTCCATCATATCATTTCCACAGTAGTTGACATTAAGAATATACTGTTTGACGTCCCTTTGCTTCTGCTTATCGTCATCACTATCAATATCAGACATTGCTATCAAGCAAGCTAGTGGATTCTTAATGAGCTTTGCATTTGAAGGTTGAGATGACGACCAACCAACTGGGCTTTCAAAGTTGTCGATTGAAATGATCATTCCTGATACAGGAGAGTCATCCTCTTCATCCTCATCATTATCACTCATATGATCCATCTTCTGATCATTCATTGCCTCATCTTTCTCATCACAACTACTATCATCTTCTTTACATTCGGAATCCGCATTTGATAATGTATCCTCAGCTTCGTCATCCTCTCCTTCTTGACGTAATGGAGGATGGCACAATGCAGGAGGTAATATACTTTGTGCACCTCCTTGTTTGTTTACAAAGTCGTCCACTACCTGGCTTAATCCACTTAATAGTCCTTGTAAATGAATTGATCCAGTCTCCTCATTATCACCAGGACGAGATGTAACAACCTCTCTCCATTCTTCATGTTGTGAAAGTAAATGCTGCAAACTTTCACTAACTAGCTGTGCATAGGTTGTGCCCATCAATGATACATTGAGACTTATTCCAGGCTCGATAGTTTCAACAGTATGCCACATACCACTTGGGAAGTAGAAGCAATCTCCAGGATAAAGTGTTACAACTTGTTCTTCTCCGACTGCATTATTGTCATTATATTCAAATCCATAACTATTCTCAATTGTGTTATCATTTGTTGTTGCATTGCCACCCAGGCACGATAGTCGAGCAACTTTTAATTGATTCTCAACTACACTTGCATCTCTTGCATAATGTGGAGTCGTCGCTCGAAGTGGATGCATTACTCTTCCTCGTCGTAATGTCCATCGTTTCACACCGCTAATTTGTATTGTAAAGTTCTCTTGAAAATCTGTATGCCATCCTGAAAGAGGAAATAGTCAGTATACAGTATCAATATCACAAAACCATACAATAGAGAAACATATATCATTACCTGTAGTATGTTGCTGTATATCATCTCTCTTGTTATTATCACCATCATCGGAAATGAACAATTCAACCTCACCCCTCCCCAGCGTCGTATTACCACCCAGTGTCACTGTTTCTGAATGTGGAGCATAATGACCGCCTCCCAATCCTGTAGCTTGCAATAATGAGCTTACTAAATGTTTTTCTAATATTGGAGGTGCTCGACAATATGCACTGTGTCTACCTGACATGTGTAATGCATATGCCGTGTCGGGATCTGAAATCTCTACACTATTTAGTGTCTTATTAGTCGAAGAAGTGTTAGAGGGAGGACGCAGCCATAGGAATACATTCTCCGAGCTAGTCTCTGTGAATATTGAGTGTGTATCAAGTCCAAATAGATAGTTGTTACTTATATCGGATACCAACTCTAATGCATGTAATGATTGATTCCTTGATATATGTACTGCATCTTTACGAAAATGATATTTTAAGAAATTATCTCTTGTTAATGGATATAACATGCTATCAAGTAACTTGTTGGAATTTGGATGTAGTATTCGAGGTAGTGTGATGGGTGATGTTTTTGCTTTCTTCTTTTGATGGATATCATTATCAGTTGGTGATGGATCTTGAATAACGACAACTGGTTGTTTTACTGCAGGGGATTGTGTAGACGTCATTGCTTATATAAATATCTTTCTTTGTCTACCTATACCACTCCATCCATCACACAAAGGTAAAAGATGATGTGAGTTGAACTCAATCAAAGAATCAGGGGCCGCGGGTATCCTTTGCAAAAGGATACCGCATTGAAATCTCACTTCTTCATTTGTGATTGTTGATTGAACAGTTGCAATAGTTGGCGTGGATGGCCTTTGGTCTCCTTTGGTATACAACTACTATAATATTGATGGAGGAGAGGTGTTGTAGTTGTTGTTGAACGGCGATTAGGGTACAAAGGTACGATATGGTAATCGTAGTTCACATCAAAATCAAACGACTTGAACTTGAGATTATTGATATCTACCAATCATCATCTTCTTCATCATCTCCAGCTTGCCATAACGCCATAACATCAACAGGCTCATTAACCATACCTACATCATCTCTCCTAGAAGTTAATTGTTCCACTCGTTCACGTTCCTTCCTCTCCTTTTCTTCTATCCGGCGTTTCTTCTCCTCTTGTCTTTCAATCTCGGCCAACTTTGCTTGTTCATATTGTACTTCTTTTATCCGATTGGGAAAGCGTCCTGACCATGGAAAGTTTATAGATTCTAATGCTTCTTGACGTTGTTGTGTCATGGTAGATGGTATCATTGACAAGGAGAAGGTTGGTGGTAGCCGTTGTCTTTCATTTCTAGATGATGAACGATCAAGTCGATTGTAATTTGATCGTTGGTTAATCATCCATATCCGCAGTGGATAATGTAATGTATCATTTGGTGAGATGCGATAATCTATAGATGATTCATCCAATGTGTATTTAGGAGACTGCACTTTTTCATTTTGCTTTGTATATGATCCATCAAGGAACAGCGGTAAGATTTCATCTGAAGGATGAAATGTTGATATGATGGATTGATCTTGTATATTGCCAACAAACTGATGATAGCTGTCAAGTAGAAGTGTATGATTCAGCTCGTTCTTGATATCGACAGTAGCTTGCTGTGAGTCTATTTCACCACCATTCGAGTCGTCACTACTATCCACATCATGTGTTATCAACTTGCTATCATCAAGATATCGATTCAATATACCATATACCTTACACCATTCTAACATTTCATACCATTTACGATCATTGGCACTCCATGAAAATCCCATACTTTCAAGTAATTGTATCCGCTCGTCATCTAAATGTGAAAATCTTGATGATCGTTTGAGTTTCTTTTTATTTGGTTGTACTTTATGTAGTAGTATGTTTCTATTTCGACGGACCATCTTCTGCTTCTTCTTAGGGGCTTCTCTTGATTCATTAGTTTGTTGTTGCTGTATACGACGCCGTCGTTTATATAAACTTCGTATATTACTAACCCAAGCACCTAATCCCAAATTCTCATCCCACTTTTCAGGTACATTGCAATGTCCAAACCTAACCTTAAACTCTTGCAATTCTGTTAGTCGTAATTGAAATTGACGTTCTGTTAAACTTGTAAATTCAAACCCTTCTTTAATTAATGTTTGGTACCGTTCCGAGGTTAGATATCCAATATATGGTCGATTAGTTTCCTCTGCACGGAGTGATAATGCATGTTGTCGTCGTAAGTTGGCCGCCCATATACCTAATGATGGATTTGGTTTGTATGGTGATGGTATTGATCCATGTCCATACTTCTTTTGAAATGCATGAAGTTGTTGTATACGTTTCTGAAAGAGTTGTTCATTCCTATTGAGATTTGAGTTTGGATGTTTATTGTTTGTTGGGCTAATAGTAGGAGGAGCTGATATTATATCGTTGTCTGGCGTTGCAGCAGCAGATAGTAGAGTATGATTTGGTTTTATACGCCTCTTGAATTGCTTTGTAAATGATATATCTATATATGATATTGCAATAGAAGATGACAAGAAAGATGATGGCACTGATGTTGTTGATGATGATACTGACGTAGGTGCATAATAGATATTGCAACTATGGGTACCGATCGGAGCCACTACAGTAAACGCCTGTACATTGCATATTATTATACAACATCTAGCCGATAGAAAGAGGACTGCCGCCGTCAATAGGAGAGCCCTACTGGCCATGATAGGTTGGTTTGTGAGGAGCTCGAGAAGTGAGAAGAGAGAAGATGCAACCGTTTAAAATTTATTCGGAAAGTTGTGGTAGTGTGTGCACAAAGAAAGCAGGGAGAAGAGAGAGCCAAGAAAGAGAGAATACAAAGTACTTAGGTGCTATTGGTAAATGATATATATAGGCTGTAATTGTACCTTTTCTTTCTACCTCATTACTAGTATCTAATCATTCAATTAAGAACACTTTCCATCTATCCATATGATGATTGCGTCTTTCTGCCTCATATCATATGTATAGAGGTCGAGCTTAATCAACTGTGATATCCATCTTTACACCCTCCATACTTCCATCTTTTGTAGTATCTCTGTTTACACATTTTTGGTATAAAGTCTTGAAGGTACTAAAAGCATCGGGTGTAGTGAGTGAATTCATGAGATGGAGGAATTCGAAATTAAACACCTCACCATTCTCAACCATACGTTCCTTTTTAACACTCTTTGGCATGTAGATGAATCCATGTTGAATACACCATCGACCAAGTACTTGTGCAGGAGATTTCGAATGAGCAGCACCAATCTTTGCAAGTGTTGGATGATCCATTGCCTTGCCATCACGAAGAGAACGATATGATTGTAATACAACGCCTTGACCTTTAAAATAATCTATTGTATTCTTTCTGTAGAGGAATGGATTGATTTCAATTTGATTCACTGTTGATTTTAATGTAATACCCCCATCTAAAAGTTCTTTATAATCTTCCACTGCATAGTTCGAGGTTCCGATATTGCGAATCTTGCCCTCCTTTTGTAACTTTTCTAATGTTTTGTACGCATCAACATGTTTGCCGGGTACTGGCCAGTGGATCAAATAGAGGTCGATATAGTCCGTACCAAGATCATTAAGTGTCTTATCCAACTGGGCACGAATTGCATCCTCTCCCTTCTCAATAGTAGTAGTCCAAACTTTACTACAAAGAAATAACTCTTCCCTTTTGGTACCGCTTGATTTGATGGCTTTACCAACCTCTGCCTCATTTCCATAAAACTCCGCACTGAGATTATGATATTAAACCATATAAATTGTTAGTTGTGAGACATTTGCAATACCAACCAATACTTATATACAAAAGTAAATTATTATGAACATACCATTCTAGAAATCTGTATCCACAATCTAATGCATCAGAGACGCATTCTTCAGCTGTTCGCTTGGGCACTCCATCAGTAGCTGCCGCAGATGCACTAGCCGGAATAAAACCAACTTTATATGTACCAAATCCAATCACTGGATGTGGAGTACCATCACGTAGTGGAGTGGTAGGGCAAGATATTAATGCTTGTTTTTGTGTGGAAGACGACATGTGCATATATGATTTTGATTTTGCAAAGGCGATACTAGTACGACGACCGGTGGTATTAGCTGCTGTAGTTGACGTCGCTATACTTGCAAGTAGTAAGGCGATCTTCATTCTTCTTTGCCGCCTATTAAGAGCCACACGTACTAACAAATATCTTCTCCTAAATTATTTGCAAACGCAACAGTCACGAGTCCCCCACGAATGGATTCAGCAAACCTCTTTTTATTTTTATTGAGTTGTTGAACAATGATAGAGGTTGGGGGTATTAATAGCAAGTTGATGCTCTATCAATAGCGGCGTGGAAGCACATCAATAAATAGATGAATTAAATATGTCTGCTGCTGATATCGGAGTATTAGTCGGAGATCAGCAGGATGCGGCGGCACCAACAAAAACAACACGATTTGATGTCTTTCAAGAGATCAACAAATTGAATGATAATTGTATAAGAGGTGGAAGTCCATGTGCTTCTAATGTATCTCATTCCCTCCCCAATAAACAATTAGGACTACATATTAGTGGTATTGGTGAGATATCTCTTCCAATTAGCAGCCGTCAGGGTAAAGCAATCAAGTCTACTTGTTGGCAGATAAAAAATGATTCATATAATAAAATATTTCAAGTTGAGCCCGAGGATATTACAATTCAGAATCCAAAATGGGAAACAGCACTTGATTCTCTTGTAGAGACGGTTGCATATAAATTAGGCGTGAGCCCTATGGATTTGTCAGCCGAGCTTGACATGTTGCTGTAAGTTTATATTTATTGAAACGTACACAACTGCTGAATTATTATATCTGGTTGGTTGGTATACTTTACAATACTCCACTGATTGTTTATTCTCACATTTGTATGTATTTATTATTATTTTAGGTATATGGAAAAAGGTAGTAGTATGGAAAGATGTGTCAACACTGAGGAAGAGGAAGATGTATTTGGCACCCTTTACATTCAACTCCCTTCGGTATTTTCTGGAGGAGAAATAAACGTTTACTCTGGGGATGAGAAAGAGGACGCTAATGAATTCAATCTCGGTGGTAACGGGGATAATAACCTTTCATGTCATTTCCTGTGTCACTATGCTGATTGTGAATATGAAATGGCAAAGATAAAATCAGGCTCGAGAGTATTGCTTCGATATTCACTTCACTACTTTGGGGGCGGGGAAATGCCTAATACCAACATGCTCAAAGATATGGCGCCACTCACACGGTTGTTAGAACTTCTCCCTCAGAATAGAAAGATGATTATAGTTCCCGTTGCCGATGATGATTGTACACCACGTTGTCTAAAATATGATTCATCCAGTCTATTGAATAAGGGAATCACTGCATTGGATGATGATAACAGGGCAAATGCAGAGCTCATCAAGGCGGCAGGGGGGAAGAGTTGGAAGGTATTAATTGTTAATGCAAAGATGACATGGACCGAGTCATTTTCCGGCTGTGACTGCTGTGGCGGACACTCTGATTCCTACAGTGAACATGCCATTGTTGAAGTCTTTGATGAAGAAGGAAACGACGTCACAGACTCAATGAGATGGTTAAATAATGTCGCTGATTTTGACTGTGTATCAAGGCGGGATTTTCAAGGTAGTATCAGGAAGGAAAACAATGGTGATGCTATGCTTTTGGGGGTCAAAGAGAACAACATCACATATTCTAGTGAAGGATATTCATCAAACTGGGGCGTATGCGTGAGTGAAACAGAGACCCCAACTGGTTATAATTCTGATGATGACTACTACGGATATGGCGGAGGATATGATGATCATGGTCACACCAAGACGCAGCAGTATAGTGGAACCTTCTTGCTTGCTTATGATACCGAGGCCGAAGTAGATCTCAACTGCAATGGGGGAGTTGAAGGAGTATCAATGGTAACTTCCAAAATTGTTGATACAAAAGATAAATGTCTATTGGATAGACTATTATCTACAGTTGAAACTAGTAAGGGAAAGTTCAATATTAGCTCCTGTCAACAGCTACTAGAAATGATGACAACGTCGACGCGTCGAAGAGATGCACTCAGCATCAGCAATATTGATAGGATAAACAAGATCCTGAAAGGACTTTCAACTTCATTCGAGCCAAGCAAAGAGCTGTTTGAGGCAATCCTCACTGCTGGGGATAAGTTCGGGCATCAAAACCTCTCGGTGTCCGTTTTACAACTCTTGACGGACACTGGTCGATTGAGGCAACATGAGATCACGGCATTCCTTTGCAGAGTCAACTTTATTCTCGAGTTAAACAAACGTCCCGGAAATCAATTCAGTTATGTTGAAAATAGTATTCGAGATCTTTCGGTGCATGGAAGCACTAACATTTCAAATGCAAAGATCACAGAGATAAAACAGACCATTGCGACAATGATAGGAGAGTATGGATGGGAGGTGATGAAAGATATTGTGAATGCTACTCTAACTCAACTACATAAGACTCGACCAAAGCTTGACCATGTCATGAATAGGAGCCAAGTTTTACGTAAAATCCAAGGTCTCTACGGTTACCCCGAGGATTTCCTCCAGCCACATCTTGCAGAGTTTGCTTCTGATTTTGTAGCATCGTTGAACAATACTAGTTATATAACCAGACAGTTGACCGGGGTAACACCATCTGACTTGACAAATAAGAGGATATTCGTGAGGACAATTGAATTTCTTTTCAAATACGGCGAGGATTCAGCTAAGCTTGGGTTTGGTACATTCTTCTGCAGAAGCAATGATGTCTTTACTGCATTACTGAAGCTCTTGACAGAATCACCTAATCTCTACCAGAACTTTGCAAAAGTTTTCAACAACAGCCTTATTCAAAGTTCTATTACATCAATGCACGGTTGGTCTGATTGTTGGGAGACGGACGGTAGAAATAACTCGATTCACATCCGCAAGGCACTACAAGCGGTTCCTGCTTTGGCAAAGAAAAAGCTTGAAGGAAGACTATCCCTTCATTATGCAGCTGCTAGTAGTACAGCATCATTTGATACCGTCATGGATATCTTGGAGGCGAATCCAGAAGCTGCTTCTGTTAGTGACCCGGGGTCAGGTCTCTTCCCCTTCCAGCTTGCTGCTGCAAATAACGATGACATTGGTGCTTCGTTCAGTCTCCTACTTGCAGATCCAACTCTGGTACTTAGTGGAATTCATAACAAA
>Ga0075437_12252_pt1 | contig 33173 bp, 24 predicted proteins | sample MintriMetagenome_FD_74266 | JGI IMG/M metagenome (GOLD analysis project Ga0075437, IMG submission 74266) | Marine eukaryotic communities from Monterey Bay, USA to study complex ecological interactions - Minidiscus trioculatus and... | ecosystem: Environmental > Aquatic > Marine > Unclassified...
GTGATGAACACTCCCAGCATATTTCTAGGGCCCTCTGTCATACTTTTACAGCCACATGTTGGCAGATTTCTTGCCTCAGATCAGGAAAAAATCTCGATTTCCTGCCAACTTCAGGGCACTTCATTTCATTCAATGTGCTTGTTAGTAGTTTTCTACCATTACTTTAGCTTTTCACACCTATGAATGCCCTGTTCAGTATTTAACTCTATAATCAATATCTACATATTTTACAATCTATTGTATAACTATTTTCAAACTCTCCTCTGATACTTCTGCCCACTTACCATCATCAGTCAATTGTGATATGTTGGATATTGAATCTGACTCTTCTGTAAATTCAATCTCTCTTTCTTTTTTCATATCATATGCATTGCCTTCTTTATCATTATTACTACTACCTTCACTAACACCTAATTTGAATATAGTGGGTAATTTTCTGAAAAAGTCAGATGATGGATTGGCTGATACAGTATCTGCACCTAATACTATTCCTCCTACCATTGGTCTTTCCGAATGATCTAAATACTTTGTTGATCTTTCCGATTTATCTTGCGGTTGCTGCTGCTTGATATTATTTTCAGGTTGTTCGTCTTGATCTAATGCTTGTTGCATGTTCTCTTCACAGGATGATTCAATATTTCGTTGCTGAGCTTGACATTTATCAGTTATCACAGATGAACGCTTGACCGCTCCGCTACTATCATCAATCGATGCTCGTATCCTCCTTCCTTTAAAGAAAGTCGAAATAGAGTTAAAGATATTAGGATCACCACCCAACGATTGTAAATGCATTGTCAAAGTTTCTTGATGTTCTTTATACATATTCCTTGTCATGGTAACCTCTGATAATTCCTTCTGTCGTTCATTCGAAACAAATTGTAATGCATCTTGTTCTTTTGTAAGTGTCTCTAATTGTAATTGTAGTGTATCTCTTTCATTCTTTAATTGTCGTAATCTAATTTCATCTCGTTCTTGATCTGTTTGTAAGTTTTGTAAGTCAGCTAATAATCTAAATTTAGTCTCAGTGTCAACTACATCTTGAAAATATTTCATTTGTTTCATTTCAGCTTGAAGGTTGATGATTTTCTGTTTGTTTCTTTCTGTATTACTCTTCATACGAGTTACATCTTTAAGGTATGTTTCGTGTTGCTCTTTTTGTTGTATACAGTTATGTTCTATACATTTCAATTCTTCTTGTGCCTTATTGAAATCTATTTGTAGCTCATCCTTCTCGGAACGCTTCTTTTCTAGTTCATTACGAAGTAAAAGCATACCATTAGTCGCAACACCACATGCCTCATTATTAGATGGAATTTCTGTATCAACAATTTGATGTAATTGTTTCCTTAGAGCACCGACAGTTGATTGCAATTCATCAACGTCAGCTTGCGAGATATTTTCAGGTATATCCTTTAATCCAAAACCAACGCGTTGCAAACGAGAACGTACGTCAGTAAACATAATATGATTGGTAGTTTGATACTAAAAGTTAATATTATGTATTGTTGGTATAATATTATATTGATGTGATACTAAGTATGGCTGTATATTGATACCAGTAAAATCCAAAATTAACTATCTCGCCCACCCCTTTACTCTCAATATATTGCACGCCGTAAGTATATTTGTTATTGTATACCCAATTGATTGAGAGAAGAGCTGTGTCAATAACAAGCAAGCCCCACCTGCAAAAGAATTTAGTGTTGTTAGATATAAGATACGATATTTTTAGTATATCGTTATTGCAACGGCCGCCGCCACCACTTGTAATATTTAATACTATGCTGCTGTAGTATGTGATGTCCACATCAACCAACTAATATGCATTACATTTCATGCTAATGGGGCTGCTCTTGATAGACATTGATGCCGCAAAAATGTCCTGTTAAAATTCCGTTCAATCGCTAATATGGCTTTTTATTTTTGTGGTGATCATTTTATCGCACAACAAATATTAGTGTAAGAAGATCATTTCTGGTAGAAGTCGAGTATTACTTGATCGGTGTTACTTCACAACAGTGTTTTTCTTCAGTATATAAATTACTACTTATGTTTTACCCATCAACTGAACTTGCATTTGCAACACTTCAAATTTTCAAGAGAAGAGTACCATCAATACTAATACCAAGTGCACAACATCATCTGCAATCATCTATATTGAAACTTTCATCAGACGAATCATCAGATAGTAAAGACTGGTTCTCGGATGGCAGAGAAGTAGCTAAACAAATTAAGATGGAGCTTGGTATTGCAAGTAAAGATGACGATAATGTAAACACCGATGATACAGAAATCAAAGATGAAGAAGAAAGTAGTAAGTTTAAAGTTAGTAATGATGTATTAGAAAGCGGTAGAGCTGCTGCTCGGGAGCTGCTAAAGGATATGATGACAACAGATGACGATATAATACAAAGCAAAGAAGACAAAGTTGATGCACCGGAGCAAACAGATGTCAAAGAAGAGAAAGATTACTTCACTATATCATCGAGGAAATCTCACTGCTATACCATTTGTATGGTACCACCACCGTCTGCAACACAAGCTTGGGAAGAACTCACTGCTATTAGAAAGCAATGCAGAGATCCTGGATTTTACAGATGGCCACCACATGCAAATATACTATATCCATTTTTAGAACCAAAGTACGATGAAGAGAGCGAACAGAGTAAAGATGATCAGCGTACAACATTTAGAAACGAGATGGCGATACAGTTATCCAGAGCTGCTAAGAGATGTGAGCCATTTGATGTAACAATTGATACTTTTGGTACTTTTGGCGGCAAACAGCGGGGTGTGATGTGGGCATACCCGAGGAGTGAATATATACAATCTACTACTACTAATAATGACAAAGAGCTAGAACCACTGCACTATCTACACAGGCAATTAGAAGTGCAGTTTCAAATGTGTAAAGATCAACGAAAGGGTGGCGAATTCAACCCACACATGACAATATCACACTATGCCAATAACGATGATGCAGAAGTAGCTAAAGAAGAGATAGAATCTAATTGGAAACCATTATCATTTCATGTTCCAGAGATTTATTTACTAGAAAGAAAGGGTGACGACGGTCAGTTCAAGATTGCCGCTACAATACCATTGGGAAAAGGATCAAAAACAGTTTATCATGATCAAGCTTTATCTTTCCCTGCAATGCCAAAAGAAGAAGAAGAGTGGGTATATAATGAACGAATGGAGATGAAGAATAGAAGAAAGAGAGGTAACAAACGAAGGAAGAGGCGAAGTAAAAGAAGTAATGTTGATACTAGTTCAGAAGGAGAAGAAGGACAAGTTACTTAATCTTAAGATAATAATGTCATTCATTATTGAGCACCGATTGATTTGATTGTTTGAGTGTTTGTTTTTGTCATGCATTCTCTGTTCGTATTTATGTTTTGGTAGTGCACCATCTTATAAGTATAACACTTCTCAACTAATATGTTAATAAGAATACCATATTCACTATATATCATCTGTTGATATCAGATGATGTATTGCTACTTTCTTCACCTCTCATCTCTGCTCTCTGCTTGTCTGCATCTTGTAATTTTGATAGCATTTGTGCTTGTCGTATTTGTTGTGCTTTGTCTACATCTTTTGTTCGTATTAACAGTGCCATTGTAAATATTAAACCCTGTCCTAGGAATAGTATCTTATATCGCAGTGGCACAGGTCCTTTACCCCATAATCCTCTTGCTAGAGCTGGCGGCCCATATTTTTGAAAGAATGACTTGTTAGTCATTGCAAATATGTACTGATGTCAATATATACTGATGTCAATTATGCCAATATAAACTATAATTCTGATGAATTGTGATATAAGCTAGTAAGTATTTTATCCTCCTAATCCATTATTCTTATCATTTGAGTACGATATCGTATATCATCATCGTTTAATGTAATATATGTCCACAGATACCACGTGTAAGCATTTCCCATACTCTCATAATTTTTCATTTTCCATCATTCGGCAACTATCATTGCTTGAGCAATTAATATGCCATGGCGTCCCCTACAATTATATTATTCACCCTATTGTACTGTTTGATATCTCTACATGAAGTTTATGCGTTTTTCGTACCGATTACAACGCACCTCAACTTGAGATACACATCACATGAACACACCACATGTTATGATTATTATAAAACAATATCACAGCCTACACTATTTGCAGTAAATAATGATAAAGATGAAGAAACACCAGTAAATAAACAATTACTATCTCACTCTGATATTGAATGGAGACTACGGCCACCAGAGGGTACCTCTCGATTAGATAGATGGAAGATCAAGCTTGGTGCAAACATATTAAGATTGAATAGTAATGAATTGCCACCAGTTCTTTGTCCTAGAGGTGGACGAGCTATGCTAGAAGCATATTACAAAGAACCTGGCAAAAGGAAGAAGAAAATTGGTCGATTTGGTTTCACTACATCACGGGGTCCTTCTTCTCCTGAGATTGATACAACAATACGTGAGATATACAATATTGATCCACCACCACTATCTGCAACTATTGCTGCAATAATATACATGTTTGTGGAACCAGAGTATCGAAATCGTAATGTTGGAGCATTGGCATTAGAAGTTATATCAGCAATACAATCGGTGCAAGCAGTTGACTTTACAGTACTTGTTGCCGATGATAATGGATCGGGAAGTCTGGTGCGTTGGTATGAAAATCATGATTATTCAAAAGCACCATTAATGCAAGATATATTGGGTTCACCAAATAAAACAAATGGTATTGCTCTGATATCACCAGTCAAGATTAAACCGGGGTTCTTTGAAGATCAATGCGTTGTCAAGTGGTGGTAGTATTAACAATAGTTTGATACTCTAGTAACACACTATTGCTACATTATCACTATTACCTATTCTTCTACAGCGCCATTCCCATTCACTTCATTCAAACCTCGAATACCTTTCAGCTGTTGAAAGTCTTCAGAAGACATTTCATATGCAACAGCAAATGTCTCCGCTGGAATGCCCCCACCAAGAATGGACTTTATCTTCTTCGATATCTCATCATCTTCAGCAAATCTATCATGTGATGTAAGCTCATCTAGCAAGTCCTTTCGTTCTCGAGAGCTGTGTAGATGAGGACAATGGTATGCAAATAGCTTGACAGTATTCCGAAAGCTTAAAGGACCAAGTTCATGCACACTCTCCCCGACAGTAAGCCTATCACCACCAAGACCAATGGACTTGTTCGACGTGACCAAGACATGCACATCATTTGTATGGTCAAAGATCTGACCGAGAAAGTAATGCAAATCTTGTGCTTCAGTTGACCCTTCTAGATTTTCAATTTCATCGAATACAAGTAGTGACTTTGTGCGTTTCAATGAAGTTAAAATGTCTTGAATGATCTCATCTAGATCTCCTTCATAGGATATGATCTCAAGCCTTCCAGCTGAAACAAGTTGGTTGTGTAGAGAAACGATTGTAGACAATTTTCCAATTGTCGGCCTCTTCAACTTGATGTAATAGATATCATCAAACAGCAGTGTACTTTTCCTTTCATTAATGTAGTGACACAATGCTGCTGCTAAACTACTTCGTCCCATTCCACTTGGCCCAACGATGTTGACGAAACGTCTATTTAGTACCGAATTAAGCGTCTGATACATGTCAGTTTCACGACCGAGGAAACCTTGAGGCGGAGTAGGCAAGGAGATATTTTCATCATATGTGTTAGTTCCATTCTGTGGCAGAGGCCATTCTGGCACTTGCTCTGCAGTGAAGATTGGAATATCATGGACACCATCTTCTGGAAGTAACATAAACTTTTTCATTTCTTCATCTGCATTAGGTACTGTGGCGGAACTTAATACAGCCTGTTTGCCTATCTCAAAGCTATCTTTGAGAGTCTTACCAAATGCCAATGCAAGATAAAAAGCCCTGGTGAAGGAGAGGGCCGCACCATCCATAAGCTGTGACTCTTGTTGACAGCACACGACATGTGGTACCCCCGAGTCTACAAATGTTTGACCAGCGAGAGCAGAATGACAAGCTGATACAAAGACGAATCCAAAAGGTGGCTTTCCCTCTTCCATGCCACCAGAGATCAACGCCTTTAACTGATCGACACTAAACCAATGAATACCGCCTGATCCGTCCTCAAATGTTAACGAATGGGGATGACCATGTCCTGAAAAGTGAAGAGCTTTACATCCCTTTGTCATAACTGCCTGTAGTCTATCTGTTGTTGCATTATCGTAAGACAAATCAATGTTCCTTGACGCTTCCGAAAAGCATTGCCAAAGCAAGGATTTCTCTCGTGCAAAATCTAATTGCTCAATGGGATGAAAGTCATCTTCGCTATCTCTCCATACTAGCGGTGCCGAGAATAGTACAGTAATACCTTCAGGTGGAGACATCTTCTTTGGATCTGACTTCTCCCCTGTAATATCGGAAATACTAGATAACTTTGTATCACTGTCCGATTCGGACTGAGAACTTGAGCTGTTAAGCTTCTTGAGATGTCTAGCAACATACCGCTGACGATTTGCAGACAGTAGTTCATTCAATACCATTTGTTGATTTGGAGCTAACAAAGGCTCGTTTTCATCCAAGTTGATAAACGACATCTTCATTGATACGGTGGTGCTCAATTGGTGTAGCTTGGTTAGAAAACCATTTATACTCGAGCTACTGAAATGGTTACTTGATATATCCAAGTTGACCATATTGCATTCATGACTTGGATTCCCAATTGTTGCTGCCGAACACGCTCCCAGAGCAGTCAAGAATGAGCCCGACAAACCGTTCCCTGATAGATCTATGGAGTTAGTATTTGATAAAACATCTACAATCGATGCTGCAACTTGATATGCCACTTCTCCTTCTCCAAACTCATTCTGAGCAAGATTTAGAACTTTTAGTTTGGGTTCATTATTAATTGACGCATAATACTGAAAGACACTTGTTACAGCGCTTCCATCTCCAATACTATTCCTTGAAAGGTCCAAGCATTCTATAGTCATGGAGGATGAAGGAGACAAAGCGATGGATAAAACTGTGGCCGCACAAGTGTCGCCTAGTAGGTTGCCCGATAAATCGAGAGTACGAAGGAATTGCAACGGAGAAGAAAGTCCTCCAAGCGATTCACACAGCGATGTGAAGATTGACTGATTGATGTGAGGACTGTTTATGATAGCAAGCGAATGAAATGACCTCTTCACACTAATGCTTTTACTGCTCCCAGCAGTGTCTTCATCGCCATCTTCATCGTATACACTCTTCAAGATGTGGGTCAGGGAAAGTGCTGCACTGTTTGAAACTATAAGAAGGGGAGAAAGAATAGAGTGTAAGCTTTTGCATATGACATTATAAATAAAGAACATCAGTAAAGAAAGCTTTCTACTTACGAGCATTGTCGAAAGTTAGGTGGTTCACCGAAGATGGAACAGCTCTAACAAGAAATGGTAGTAACTCTGTCCCTTCATATACACGAGAAGAATCTTCTAAGGCATTCTCCTCTTCAAAATCCTCATTTGAAAACGATAAACCTTGTATAACTGGACACATTACAAGAGCCTGGAGTAGAGACTCAGCAAACTCTCCCGCATAAGTGCTGTCGCTAAAGCATAACGTATAGTGTGGTCTTTGTTCTGAATGATGTACATTCTCACATTCCTGAGAAAGCAGCTGTCCCTCTCGTCGGAACGAATAATACCTGCCTGAGGGCATGGTTAATGCTCGGAAGTTGAATGAAGCGTCGGGATCAAATCCATTCAAGGGAATTACTTGATCTCTAATAAGCTTTGATGGGAAACATACACGCAGCAAATCCATCCCTCTATCAGAAAGCCAAGGAGAGTATGCATAATCATCACGTATGGCCTGACAGTGCTCCATTACCCAATCTTTTTCTTCGATTGCGGAATTCAAGGGATATTGATGGCTTTCAAGAAAGTTATCATCGTCACAGAATGGTGGATTTACAGCCCCAACAAAATCAGAAAGCACATGTTCACTAATTTCGCCCATCCGATTGGTTGCTATGCCAGTTGATGTTGATCTAGCCATACTCCATAACTGATCCAGCTCTTCTTCCCTACCTTCATTATAAGAACTACGGCGGTACATAGTTCTTTTCATTTTCTGTTTGCGACCAAACGAAGATGAACTCCTTGATAAAGGCGGCGTAGACGACTTGGAATGACAATCATATACATTCTTGAATTGATGTCTAAATTTGTCCCTTGACTCAAGGGAATCTTTCTCTTGGATTAGGAATGGAAAAAGGGCTCCAATATCTTTACTATCATAGCTTCTTTCTTCACTGGTGTCATTCTGTAACCGATGCTTATTGGCTTTTAAAGCTGGTGCCCATATTTCCCTCAATAGATGTCTAATCTCATCTCTTACTAGTGATTGTATCAATCGGGATCTTCGAATAGTAAACTGATCACCGAATAGATGTGCATCATTTACCAACCCTGTTTCGATTTGGTTGAATCCTAGGGATAGACACACCCGGGCTGCTGCGTCACACACGTTACGATTGTCATGTCGGTGAAGAGTAAGAAGCTGAGGCATAAACTCATCTATAATTCTCGTCTTCATTGGTTCACAATCCGCTAAACTAACAAGTCCCTGCAGGGCGTCAACACATACATCTGGAATCATACAAAGTATGTTCGATCTCAGAAAGCTGACTAAAGCTGAGGATACATACGGCGCCCATTTCGCGATACCAGTCAACTCCTCATGAGACGAAAGGAGCAGAGAACATATAGAAGAGAGAACTTTGCAAGAGTCTACCTGAATATCATGGCAAAATCTTGGTTCCCGAGTGATAATCTCTAGTGTTGCACAAGCATCTTGTCTCAAGGAGGCGATCCATAGCATTTCCCTTATTCCACCACTTGATATCAGTTGGGCACACGCCATCAATTGAGTGTCCACGAATGCAGTTGGATCAGAAGACGAGTACAGTATGTTGACAAGTCCACGCAGAACATAACGAATTTCTTGTACCGTATCATCTGACGAATGATCTGACTTGCTGGTTAAAAAGTCATTACTTAAAGAATCATTGACAAGATCGCTTGTGTCAGATAATGCCAAGTTGTTCTCAACAGACGAGCGGATGAAGTTGATATCATTAGATAGCATCTTGCCCAGAGCAGATACCGCCCCTGCTTCTATTAGATGTCTTTCTTTCCCATTGAAGTCCATGTGTCCACTACACTCTTCACTAATGATACGAATGATTTTAGCCGATAGGAAGCGAATGCTTGCACAACTTTTAGACTTGGCCATTGAGACTAGTGTGTTTAAGGCTCCATTATCAATGATGTCACTGTGGGATGAAATACAAGGAGATATATACTGTTAGACATATACAAGGACATCCTAGACATGAGAAGCAGCAAAAACAGACATGAAAACTTACTCAATACAATCTTCTTTCGAGGATGTCAGAGGGGAACCCATTGCTAATCGTAAGAGAGCTTTGCCTGCTGCTAAAGCAAGTGCTTCATCGTGGGCTATATCAACAGAGCCCAAAAGCTGTACAAGATATTTTACACCATTTGCTTCAACAACTCCTGTCCTAGTATGTGGGGCAACTGTCAAACTTGATATGATCTCGGCCATGGCAAGTCTAACTTGTGAATCGCTAGACTCTAATTTCCTCACAATGAGATGTAGTGCATTATCATGAAGTAATACTGAATGCACCCAACCCGCAACATAACTGTCTTGAGTCAATGTTAGATTCCTCAACGCATTAGCTGCAGGTCTCTCCAAATCGATACAAGGCGATTGAAGCCATCGTAGCAGTAGTTTTAGTACTCCTTTACTCATGGCCATGGGCCTAGAATACTCGACAGCACATATGGATTCAACGATGAGTGCAAATTCAAAGTATACATTCATGTCATGACTTGGCTCTTGTCCATCTTGCCGTGACAACTCTGATTCAGCTGCACTAATTGAAAGGGCCGTGAAGTTATCTATCATGACACTAGTATCAACATCTTCACCATGAGAAGATAAACTACTCCTTCTTCTTGGAATGAATCTACTACTAGAGAAAGGATCGTCATCATCTCCAGAAGATGTATTAATAGTTCCATTCATCAAGGCCAACTCAGAAGAAGATTGTAGCTTAGGTTCAAGCACCTTAAACCAAAGATTTGTCATCGTGAATGCTGACGCCGTGCGGATTTCAGAGAGGGATATATCAATATCAATACTTGTTCTCGATGATTCAATAAGATATTCTAGGCATTTGATCACACCAATGTAAATAGAGCTTGATGCTTGTACATCCGATTCAAGCAACGCTGGAAGAAGATACACTACTGTGAGCGCCGAGACCATCATCAATTCTACATTATCAGGGCTTGTTTCAAACAAGGTTAAGAGTGATTGCATTCCGCCTGCAGTCAGTACTTCGTGGCACCTTTCATTGTCTAATCCCCTCTTTGTAAGTCTTTATTGTTTAAATAAGATAAATACATATGAGATAAATACACCTTAATTCTTCAGTTTGATACAATGCAAACATGACAGGGGGAAGATACATAACTATAGCACAAACTTACCGCAACAACCCCCACACTGCTTTGTGTCTTTGTTTAGTTCGAAGACGACACAGAAGTGCCATAACATCTCGATCCTCGGAATATGAGGCAACACTAACCGCTTCACTCTTCTTCGACTCAGCTGCTTCAATTGCATCCGTAATTAATGTATGGACAGCAATCAATTCACCTAATTCGTGTACGGAATCTTCTCCCGTAGTTGCCCGTTGAATAGTCGTATTTAGTTGCTCCAGATTTGTCTTACATACATCAATGAGTTGAGAAACTGCCCCGTGATGTACATCTGATGAAAATGTAGCACTGCGTAATTCCCGTGCCATATCCTTTATATCGTTCAAATCCAATGCCTTGGTATCATCATCCTTTGGCGACTGATTGGACAGGTAGCTTTCCTGAGCATCAATTGCATTGAGGGCTTGATCCATCAATCCAGAACGATCAATATGAGGTTCTAAAGCCATGTTTTGAGCAACGAGAGCATCCCCAGATGTTCTACTCAGAGCAGGTAATGATTGTATATTATTATCATTTGGAAGTGTACAGTTATCCCAGATGGATTGCGCTTCTTCGAGAGGCATGTCTTGGGGTACATAATCGTCATCATTTGTATAATTGATTGCACCACTGATTGTGTGCCCTCGAATAAGATCAGGTTGAAGAAATGTATCATTAATATCAGCTTGTGCCGAAATAAAGTTTGGAGAGCTTATAATGCGAACATTTGTATTCCCCCTCCACATGAAATGATGATCAGATTGAGCACCAAAATTTGATCGAATAACAGTCTCATGTATAGAAGATATACCAACACTTGGTATTATGGCAATGAAAGTAGATGATAGGGAGCAAGTTACCGCGGAAGTATTAATCTCATATCCATTCCTTGTGAAGAAGTATTTTGGATTATTCCCAATTGTAACTCCACAACCAATTGTATCCCCCGGTTGGAATGGTTGTGCAAAGTTAGGAAAGCTAACACCTGCTACCCACAAATCTCCATTGATATTAAGGCCAATTGAGTCTGGTGATATCCCTGGTCCAAGATTGTTTGATGATATTGTTGATTGAGCAACATCTCTATCCTCCGTAATATCAAAGCCTACTGAAAAGAATCCAGATATAAGAAATACTTCAAAGTAATATACATAATTTATACCACCAACACTACTGGAAGATGATTGATGAGATAAAGTAGGGGGTGCCAGTGTAGGGCGTGTTTCTAATATTCTTGATCTGTTTATGATGGGGAGTAAGTTTGATATGTTGATAGATTTGTTTGCCCATATTACCCGAAGAATAGTATTAGAATTACTAGATGAAGGTGAACTTCTAATGTTTAGGACATCTATAATATGTGAAGAGGAGGGTAGGAGGTTGAGAAGAGATATACATACATAAGTATAATAGTGATGTTTTGTCAAGTTTCATTGCAAATACATAGAAGAAAATAAACACTCACCACATTGAATATTAAAAATATCTCGTGGACAATACCATTCACTTGGAAGTATACTACTAAAGTCTAAAGCATTATAATTATTATCATTCAAGGAATGGAGAGAACTATGCAGATCATTATTCTGATCAGTACTTGATCTTCTTCTTATTAGCATTGTGTTGCTGCTGCTGCTGCTGCTGTTGTAATAAATATAAAATTAGTTCTTTCTACACTTAATAATATTCGTTAACATTGTTTATATACAGCGGCGATTTCTACCTATTGCCACTAATATTGCCTATGCCATGCCTTGCAATCTGATAGGTACGATAGCTAGGAGAAAGTTTTGTGGAAGATACCGGGGGAGGTATCTAATGGCTAGTTCTTGAAAAGTAACTCTTTATGATTACTTAAGATAATTTACTTATGGTAGACTCTTGATATCAACACAGCTCTGCATACACCTTGTCATCTCAGTAAGCATATTGACTTTCAGAAGCCTCGTCCCAAGCTGGTTGTTGTATACCAGGAGATTCGACTGAGTACCCCCCTGCACGTCTTGCATCATCAGCTCTTGAGTCTCTGCCATATGAACCCCTCTCTTCTGTATATGCCGATGGTTCATCCCTCGAGTATCCTCTCGAATCTTGAGGTTGTGAGGCATATTCCTCTTGAGAGTATCCTCGAGAATATTCCTCTCGAGAGTACCCGCCTCGACTATCGTACTCTTCTCTCGAGTATCCTCCCTCTTCTGTATAGCCATCATCATCGTAGTAACTTCCACCCTCGAGTTGCTTTAACTTTTGATCTGCACTATAGGCATCGTCTTCGAGACCTGCACCACCTTGTGAGAAGCCTGTTCGACTTGCTCCTCCTGGTTATTGTCATTATCATTTGCTTTATCTCGAAAGAGTGACTGTAAAACGTGACGCGTCGTATAAGCTTCAACACATACCAAATTATATAAATATAATTATTGCAACTTTCAGAACAGAAAGAATGACCTCCTCCACTCCTCATCTAATGTATGCTCCTATTGCTGGAAAGTCCGCGTTAGTCTGTTTTCTGATATGAATTCGTGTGTTCAGTATCATGTCTCGACGGCTTGGCTGTTTTATTGACCTTAGTTTGCCTTATTGATTGCCCTTGCATATCTTATGCACTAACATATGTTTTAATGTCCTCTCTTTCATCATCATAAACTGCTATAACGCGCATCTTCCAGGACGTGCTGAGCTTATTCGACTAATTTCCGCCGCAGGTGGGGTAACCATCACTGAGGCCGCAGAAGAATTTGCGAAACCATCCATATCTACAGGTGTGTATTATCTTATATAGATATCTTATGTGCATATGATATGCTAATGTAATTTATAATATCTTACCCCCACTATCTGTATAATAGGCGAGAGCAGACACAATTATATGTCACCATCTGGTATGCCTCTACTACAACATGGTGACCTAAAGATCTCGCAGAGTGGTGCGATTGAGACTTATATCGCTTCGATTGCTCCAAAGTACAAAGATCTAACTCCGCAGCAAAAGGCAATTGATAATATGTATGGTTGTATCAAAGAAGAGATTCTCTTCAATTGTGCAAAGGCAATCTTTACTACCCAAAAGACTGATAAGAATAAGGCAATTGAAGATATTAATACCTTACTTGATAAATGGTTTGGTATATTCGAAGAAAAGGTACCAGATGAAGGATTCATTTTGGGTCTTTCATCCCCTACCCCAGCTGATCTTGCTTTGTTGAATATTACACAAGCATTCATGCCATTTGGAGCTGCAGTTAAGCTTGCTGAGTATGACTTTTCAAAGTGGAAGAAGGTTTCTGCCTTGTGTGATCGTACCGCTGCCGACTCAAATGTTGCCGCTTATTTGAAAGATAGTCCATATGTCAAAGCAAATCCTTTTGGATTGTGACTGTAAAGAGTGATAATGCTGGTTTAAAGTTATCTTAACCCAACAGTGTCTAGTATCGCTACCAAACTTTGTCCAAATGGTAGCTAAGATAAAAAATTAAATGTAAAGAGACAAAAACAATTTTTGTTTTATTAGTTATAAAAATACCTATCAATACACTCATATCTCGACTGGTTCATAATATAATGAACAGTTGAGTTTTCTTGAGGGGCAGAAAGACTTCATGGGGAGAGTTTATCTCCGTCTAACTCTGGAAAAAGTGAACATCAGCTCACATTCTTGGGAGAGTCTTGAGGAAAAAACTTGAGGTGTGTTTAGGCGGGGCTCTCATGGCCGCACAGCCGTACACTTGAGAGAAAGAGGAGGTCATATGAGAGATCTTCAACTCTTAACTCAATCCGTCGACGCCTCCCTCTCAACCTAGCACTTGGCCTCAGTCTGAGCTTTAGTTCTTGGATATCATATCTAAACTTAATCTCAAAACACTACTCGCTGACTCTTCAGTAAAGTAGGATGTCCATGTACTAAACACTGCTCTATCCTCTTCCTCTTCCTCAGGTCTATTATTCTCATCTTCAGCGGTGTGATTAACCTTGTCGGCCTCATCTTCTTGAGAGGATGGAGTGAATAAAGATAACTTGTTCACTAACCAACTACCTACATTTTCCATGGTAAGTAACTCTACCACACCCTTGTTATCAGTATTATGTAAATCTCTAGGACAACTAACAACATAACACTCTTGACTACTTGGACATTCATTACCATTATTAGTATTACAATATGTCAATGGCATTAAACTACCCTTATAACTTGATAAGTTACTTGATTGGGTATTACATTGTTGTGTAGCAAGAGTGTGTGATGTACTACATATAAATTTATTTATATATTCATCATTGATTGTAGATTGAATGTTGTTTAGTAAATTGGATTCAATTTGGGATTGATGTTGTAAGGCATCGGAATGTGATCGTATTTCATATGACATTCTTCCCTCTTCTTCTTCATCGTTGTTGATCTCAATAGTGGATGTGGGTGACGAACATGTCAAGCCTGCATAACAAGATTGTCCATTGGGACATGACGAGTCTAATCCCGATGGACAGAGGTTGGAACATGTCGATGATGCATCTCTCCATGATGTGCCGCAGGAAAATACTGTTGATAGGGTATGTGTCGATGGTGGTATCAAGCTGTTCTCTTCTTCGTGATGTTGTTGGTTGTTGGAGTGTATATTGTTTGACGGAGCGGCGGCTGGATCATCATTATTGTGATACGTAGATGCATGGATATTAGCTGCCACGACGACTGCTGATGATATTAGTATTGCAGTGGATGCTATCGATGATGTTGATATGGCTAGCTTTTGCTGCCGTATTCTTCTCTTACTTTGCTTACCCATGCTTTGTGTTTTATTGGATTTTAAGTGAATGTATTAACTTTGAGCCTCGAGTATCGTTGCTGTTGCAATGATAAGTAGTTGCCAATGTAAATAATATATGAGGTTATCGTCTTGTTCGACTTGCAATTAATGAAACTAGCCTATCGTACAACAGATTACAAGTACTAGAGCCCTCTCACTGCTCAACTTTTATTTCACGCACAAAGAGACGGTCACCTATCATCGTTTTAGCGGCTTGCTAATAAAATTGAGATTTGTCGTTCATGTAGGGGGCTCATGTAAAAAATTAGATACGCCCGTGAGAAATAGATTGTGACATATCAGCCCAGTACGACACTGACCGGTTACGACATTTTGATTGGCCCCGGTATCCTACTTTGAATTTTTGGCAGTGAAAAATGGTGAAAGGCAACTAGAGCTACTCATAGCGGCACTAACAACATCAAATTGTACATTCGTATACCAACAGTACTGTCTGTAGATCAGATTTTAGCTCTCTTTCGAATGGTTGTATTCAATTGATTTGATCTATTGTAAATTTGCAATAGGCTTCGGTATACCAAAATATATAAGATGAGGCCAACACGAAGAAGAAGGATAACATTCTTATCTCTAATCACTCTACAGACAACAATTGCAACTAATAGTAATACTAATGATCAATTCGTCGGCAATACTCGTAAGCGTAAGCTACTTAGAGGACAACAACACAATGAACAACAATATCGCAATCTTCAAGTAACAGACGAATACATACAAACATATCCATGGTATCCAGAACAACATTTACAAAAATGTTTACTATCATCAAAATCAAAACCACCACCAAATTGGATGATAAATACAGGTGGATATGCCGAATTACATTTATTTGCAACTGGTGTTGAATGCTGTCAAAAATGGTTCCCAGATGATGATAATGCTTGCATTCAATATGTTACTCAAATTGAAAAAGAGGAAAAGGAACAAAGTATTAATGAAGAATTAAGTAGCTGGGTTAATACACAACAGATACCGATAGAGAATGAGGATGATGATGATATTAAGCCTTATTTGCATGATATGCTACTACCTCCTCAGCCTCAGAGACCGCAGGTACAAAGCAGTAATTTAGGTAGGCCAAAGGGTGAAAGTAGTTTATCAACTCTTGGCTTATCGGTAGTAGAATCGCCTGAGCAACAAGAACAAACAGTAATATCACTATCAATTGAAGAAGAACCAATAATAAGAGGTGACAAAACAGAAGTATTGGGTATACCACCACTCCCAACTCCACCAGTCGCTTCTCCTTCTACTCCATCCAATAGCAACGTAGAATCACCATATACAATATCAAAATCACAATTCGGTCCACTATCCGTAGCCTCTGAAACATGTTCACCATCTTGTCCATCCGGGTCGACGTGTGTTGGTAATTCAGCTTCAGGGCAGTTAATTGAAGATTCAGAGTGCAGTGCTTGTGCCGAGGGACAGACTTGGTGGCCATGTGATGTACCCGGATTATGTTGGTGTCACACAGACAATACTGACCGTATTGCACCTGCACCACCATCAGGTATACCAATAGATGAACAACTGTATAAAGACAATGAGTATTATACCGTCTGCGATGATATATTAACAAAAGATATGTTTGAAACAATTGCACCCAATGCAAATGACCCTTACACATATGAAGGATTATGTGATGCTATATTATCATATAATGCACAACATACCGAAAAGGCATTTGGTATGGGAAATGTATATCAACGTACTGCTGAATTAGCTGCTTTTATTGGTAATACGTTACATGAATCTGATGAATATAAGGCACCCCGTGAATATTTAATGTGTGCTGATAACATAGTAAAAGATGGTGAAGTTTATTGCAAACCTTGTGATCCAGGTAGTTTTGACTGGAGTTTGAAGAAATGTGGACATAGTTTAGTGAGTGGTAATTCTGATTTTAATGAATATTGTCAACCGCAGAGTATGCCACCTGAAGCTTGTGCTTGTGGTGTAGGTGCAGGAGAGGGTGGTGAATTAGATGGATATGTTGCTGCTAAGCATTTATTCTTTGGTAGAGGTGCTATACAATTGTAAGTAGAAGCTGTCTCTATTGTGTGTTCTATGTTGTGTACATGAACTTACACTCATTTTTGTTTGCATTTTCATGCAGATCATGGAATTATAATTACATTGGTGCATCTGTGGCATTGACGGGCAGTCCTGATACATTCTGCACTGATCCTGATATTGTGGCAAGAGAAGGAAAGTATGTTTGGGGTGTCGGCATCTTCTTCTGGATGTAAGTTATATTGTGCATATGTTAGTGCATGTTGTGTTTATATTCTTTTCTAACGATAAACTTCCTTTGTATCTTCATCATTTCATCGTATAGGGAACATACCAAAGAGGGTACCACATCTCATATTGAAAGTCTGAGAGACGGAGGAGACTTCGGAGGCACGCTCAACAACATTAATGGTGGTCTCGAGTGTCCTGCTCATGGGGGATGGCATGTTGATGCGGTCAAGGCAAGGCTGGATCGATATTGTCGAGCTTCCAAGGCATTAGGATTACCCAATTTAATGCGTCTTGACAATTGTGCTGGATTACAAGAGGCTCTCGACACTTGTCTCGTTGAGGGGAAGTGTAATTCTTGTCAACATTATGTTGGCAAAACAACTGGTGAAGTTATTGATAATTTTGTACCACCATCCTATTCACCCGGCTCTGTTCAAGTTGATCAAGTTGATGCACTGATATGTCCCGAGGGTTTAATGCCATGGGAAGGCAACTCTGACTGCTGTGTACCCAACTCTGCCTTCGTCGGAGATGGCGCATGCGACCCGGAAGCTCCGTACAACACTGCCGTATGTGGATACGATGGAGGAGATTGTTGTCATGAAACCTGTAATGAAGACTCTCCCTTTAGTTGCAAGACAAAGGAAGGAAGTATTTATCAAGATTATGGCCCTTTCGGGTTCTATTGCGTTGACCCAGCACAAGGAGACTCTTTTATCGACTCAAGATGTGATGTTATAGATAAATATCGAATCGCCGACGGCAAGTGTAATCCTTCGTTGAACACACCAGAATGCAACTTTGATGGAGGTGATTGCTGTGAAGAAACCTGCTCTGATACGTTTGGTTTCTATCCTTGTGGTTCATTTGATTGTCTTGACTCAAGGTTCAAGATAGCTGATACAAATTCACCTACTAATAAACCCAGCCGCACACCGACTCAATCTCCACAACAAAACATTCAAGTTCAACAAGAGACATCTCCTCCGGTATCGGAGAGCGAAGTGGCGTCAGATATATGTCCTGAAGACATGCTTGAATGTCCAGACGGAACATTTGTAAGCAGAGACCGTCATGATAACTGTGCATTCTATCCTTGTCCAGAGGAGTGTGACGATGTACAAAAAGAGTGCCTTGATGGAAGCTTTAGAGGTAAAGACCCCTATAATGGCTGCAAGTATCTACCATGTCCCGAGGACGATGAGATTTTTGGCGACTCCCTTGCATCATCAATCAATTCAGCTTTGGACATGAAGTACAATTATGAATCAGCTGGTGGTGAACAACTCATCACTCAACTATCACAGACGTGTGATGACGACATGCTTGAATGCAGTGAAGGTTCATTTGTAGGAAGAGACCCAAAGAACAACTGTCAGTTTCACCCATGTAGCTCGACAGATGACGAGAAGCAGATGAGCCCTTTGGCATCTTCAATCTCATCTTCCTTTGCTCAAAACTCGCAGTCTGAAATGAGCTCTTTGGCCGCATCAATTACATCCTCCTTTGCTCAAAATGACCAACCTGATGAAAAGGAGGAGGAATCTATGATATCGTTAGCAGCTTCCATTACTTCCTCTTTTGAAGATCTGAATACTCCAACAGTAGGTACTTCAATAGCAGCGAGGGTTCATAGTAAGCACAACACTATCGTTGGGGGTGAGATGGAAGAACTAAAAAGCGAATGGCACTGCCCAACAGATGTATTCATTTGTTCGGATGGTAGCATGGTAGGCAGAGATCCTCTCATTAACTGTAAGTTCATTGATTGTCCTGATACTGAAGAAGAAGCAAACAAGTTAAAGCAGGCGGTGACGACACATTCTGTTTCAAGTCATCACAAGAAGAAGAACAGTTCATAGTAAATCCAACTATTTATGTTAAAATAATTCAGATGATAATTGACACACTCATCTTAACACCTATAGTACTAACCCCTATGAAATAACACATGCACATTTTGAATCAATAGCGGATGCGCTCTGAACTTGCTTGTCATCAGTTTTAAACACATCATGTGAATATATATTCAAACAGGTAATGATTTCTTCAAAACTCGGTCTTGCACTGGAGGATGCGCGTTGAGCGGTTTATGAAGACGAAAGAGAGAGAAATGCAACTTTTGTTAGTACATGTGGCTTGCAAAGGCAATCACATAAAGGCAAACTGAGTTCAAATCAAGTTTTCGAATGGCCGAGTCTTCATATTAAACACTTGAATTCACATGACAAAATAATACTAACGCGGACTTTCCTGGCATCCTCATCCCAGCATCGCTTCATTAACGTGCTTAACCGTTCATCAACATTTCTAGGTATGAGTGGTCGCTCTCCCTCAATGGCGGCCTGTGTAACTGCATCCAAGCCACTCAGTCCTGCCCACGGGGGCGTACTTCGCAACATGTAAAAGAATATCATGGCATAGCTATAGACATCAACTGTTTGAGTATACTCTTCATGACGAAATACTTCAGGTGCCATAAATCTATAACTTCCAGTCTCTCCCGTCATCATGAATGCCTCAGTTTCATTTTGTACTGAACTGGGACGTATCTTGGCTAGACCAAAATCAGCAATCTTCAAAGTCCCGCTAAAGTCGATCAATAGATTGGCTGGCTTTAGATCACGATGTATAATTGGTGGCCTACTCTTGTGCAAGTGATTCATTCCCTGTGCAAGCTGTTGTGCATAAACAATCTGTGTCCTCTTGGGTATTTGGGAGTTACTAATATTGTTCGCCTTGAATATATCAAGTAGACTGCATCGACAGATCTCTGATATCATTACCTCAACATCATCAGAGTGTGAGTATGCAAGCATCATGACAATATTTGGATGGCGGAGTCTTCTCATAATACTTGTCTCTCTACGAAAGTCCTCAAGTGCCATTTGTTTCTCCTCTTCTGTGATTGCAGTTTGCTTAATAGCTTCGACTCGGTTTGCAATTCTGTCTTTATTATTCATATCACTTCGGTTCTTGAGTATCCACTCCTTTTGAATCTTTGATGCCTTGATGCATTTGGCAGCAACTAGGATACCACGCCATCGACACTTATATATCTCACCAAATGCTCCAGATCCGATTCGTTCGATCATTTCAAGTTCCGAGAACTCGACACGCAATTGCTCATCTTCACTTTGATGAGAATCTGCTATTCCAAGTGACGAGTGTTCTCCCAGAGATCCTCTAAAGGAAGCTCGATGTTTCTGGGTTAATGAAAATTTATCAATAGCATCTTTAGCACCATACTTTCGTAATATGGCAGCCACTCGTTCATTGCCCTTTTGTAACGCATCATCAAGTGGCTTACCACCCCACCGGTCCTCAACGTTGACATTGGCACCCCGCTTACAAAGAAATGTTACTACATCTAAATGTCCTTCTCCTGCTGCTAAATGCAACGCTGGAAGATGCGCGTTTCATAGTTTATGAAGATAAAAGAGAAGTGATTGCAACAAATATTAGTACATGTTGGTTGCAAAGCATCAAATAAAGACAAAATAAGTTCAAATGAAGTATTCGAATGGCGAGTCACAAACTCGGACTTTCCTGTACGCTTATCATAATCTCCCTTGTTGATATCGACATTAGATGTGTCAACAAAACCGCTTGATATATCCAAGAATGAAGCTTTCTTTGTTGGAGAACTTGGTCTCTTCCGTTCGTTGCTACCATCAGCATTACGATGTTTACTACCACTTAAATCTAATGCCAATTGACTAACATTCTTCCCATCACCGCATATCATACGAACTTCTTCAATATCTCCGGCTGCCGCCGCTGCTATTAAATTAGATGTTAAATTCAATGATCCAGTTTTGGCACCCTTACTTCGTAAATATTTGGCAACATCCTGATGTCTATGACGATGTGCATCATCTAACGGAGAGCCACCCCATCGATCTGACCTATTAACATTGGCACCTTTTGATACTAAATATTTGACAACATCTAAACACCCCTCAGAGCTTGCAACGTGTAATGCGGTTCGACGATCATAATCCCTAAAGTTAACATTGTCAAATACACCATTAACATATTCTTTCACAGCTTGTAAATTACCTATTGCGCATAACTGTAATAGTGTACATCCTGCAGCGAATACATCCGTGGGTGTTGATAATGTCATTTGTGATGCTAGATATCCTGTGCCCTTTTTTCGTGCTGATATGGAGGCATCCATATTAAATGACGAATCACTTGGTGATTGTTTATGTGATGTTGGTGGTGGACGGGGTGGCTTTTCATTTGGTGAACTGTTATTACTTTGATTGTCCATACCTGTGAGGGAATGTGTAGAATTGGCAAGCGCTGCACGGATGTAATCTGCTGCTTGTGAGTCTTCCTCTTTATCTTCTTTGTGTGAAGTGCGGTTATTAGACGGCGCAGCGGTATCCGATGGCGGCGCGGTGGCAGTATTAATACCTTGTATCAAATTGTTAATATCATGCTGTTGTTGTTCAGTGCCATTCATGGTAGCCTCACCTTCGGCAGCAGCTGCACTTAATACCTCATCTGATAAATAACCATCTGCCTTGTGTATATTATTAACTTCATCCTCGCCAGCCTGTATAATCTTCATCAATAATGCCGAATTGGAATTACTACCATCTTCAGACTCGGTAGAGGTAATATGTGTTGGTCTCTTGTCTGTCAATGGTACTGCAGACTCGGGTGTTTCCTCATGTTGGAGAGCCATTGCAACTAATTATTGTTTCTGATGAAAAATAATATATATGTCACAAGATATGCACAGATATTCTATGCCACCGCCACGCTGACTATATTATAAAGCAACGATCCAAGGAGTATTTTAGTATGTCAATGCCGCTTTGAAATAGACGAGGCTCGCTATACAATCGACGCCAATAAAGGAATGAGAGACACTAAATTTGAGGAGTGGAGGCAGAATTGGAAAAAATGAACACTGGCGATAAAACGGATATGAGCTGATTAGTTCTCGGGGGGGGGGCGGGGGTACTAAAATAGTGCCATGGTCAATAGGGTTGCAATTAGCGGCGGCACATACTTTATACAACATGTCAACAACAGCAGAATGGGATGATGCCCTTCTATTTGAAGTGGCAATTGATCCATTTCAACAAATTGCAATATCTGGAAAAGAGGAAGGTAGACAAGCCGGTCTACGTGATGGATATAATGAGGGTGTAAATATTGGCAGATCGAAGGGATGGGAGATTGGTTTAGAATTGGGATATATACATGACTTTTCACAGGGTATATTAGATGGATATTTGAAGAAGAAGAGTAGTTTGGGCGGTGACGAAGGTGACGGAGGTGACCAACAACAAACGTCACATACAATAACCAAATCGCAAGAATCGGCAAAACAACATATCAATACAGAACATAAGAAAAGTCATAGATTAGAAAGATGTTTGACATTGGCAAGAGATCTTGTAGAAATGATTAATAAGTTTCCAGATCCTGATACTCTGCTATCGCATAATCAAGCATATGATAGTAATAATATGAAAGCCGATAAGGTATCTTCTACAGAAAAAGATTGCTGTACCAGTACAAATAATATTGGTACTACTGTAGATGATGGTTGTTGTATAAATGAAGACGGCAACAAAGCCGATAATAAAAAGATGGCATCAACGACAAAAGAAGATTCCAAGCAAATGGCAATGCTTGATATATCTACCTCATTAGAAAGGATACGAGCAAAGTTTAAATTGCTATGTGTACTATTAAAGACGAAATAATCATTTGATTTAAAGACTGTATTAGATTTAGGTGATGACACTTCAGTAAAGGAGAGAATGAGTAATAAACAAAAGAAAAGGAGCAGCACCCCAAACAAGTATGCCAAAGATGAAGACGAAGATAAAAGTAACTTGCCAATTGGAGACACCTCTGCTCTTGAAAGTGATTGGTAGCGGGGTAGGATAGATGAATAAATCTTTCCATTGATAATAGCACCTTACATCATTCTTTTCTATCCAAAATAATTGTTATACTTTATATTGTACTAATAATCGAACAGCAATTAGTAATTGAAATCCGACACAAACATGATTCTTTTCCACTTGTCTCCAATATTTACCCAACTAATACCCCTTTTTTTCATAGTATTAAATTTCTTATACAGTACTCTTATCATTTCCCAATTGCATAAGAGAATCATCAACCTGTTGTACAACCTCACTCTTGCTAAAGTCGGCAGTGTTTCCCTCCTTACGTTCCTTTTCAATCTCTCCTTCAATCCAATCGATTGTCTTCTTCAAACCATCCTTAATCTTAATTGTTGGTTCCCATTGCAACTTCTCAAGGATGAGCTTACTGTTGGAATTACGTCCACGCACTCCCATGGGACCATCGATATGTTTGAGTGGCATATCTTCCTTTCCCTTGTAAGCTAGTGCAATCTTTGCAAATTCGTTCATATCCACCATTTCAGTAGATCCAAGGTTAATAGGAACATCACAATCCGAGAATGTCAAACGTAAAACACCCTCTACACAATCATCAATAAAGGTGAATGACCGAGTCTGCTTCCCATCTCCCCAAATCTCAAATTCCTTTTCGGATGTAATTGCCTTTCTACAGAAGGCGGCAGGAGCCTTCTCACGTCCACCCTTCCATGTTCCTCTTGGTCCATAAATATTATGGAAACGGGCGATACGAATATTAATAGGAAAATCCCTCCCGTATGCCAACGCCATCTCCTCAGCATATAATTTCTCCAATCCGTACATATCCTGTGGACGTGCAGGCCAGGCATCAGATTCAATTAATCCAGGATTCTCGGGATCCTCCTGCTTTGCCTCATTGTAAACACATGCCGATGAAGCGTAGAAGAAATCCTTCGCCTTAGCTCGACGGGCAGCCTCCAACATATTCATTGATATAGAGGTATTGTTAAAACTTAATACACTCTCATTTGAACAGATGAAACCCATACCACCCATATCGGCAGCCAAGTTGTATACCTGTAAACAATCCTTACATGCCTTAACGGCAACCTCCAATTTACGTAAATCATCAAGGATGAATTCATCACAGAATTCATCTGGTTTCATAAATTCATTTTCCTTCCAATCGACCACAGTAACTTTATATCCATTTTCTTTAAGACGCTTTGCGATATGTGAGCCGATGAAACCAGCGCCGCCGCCTATACAGACTTTAGCACCGTTGCCAGGGGGTAATGTGAATGCTTTGTGTTCTACCATATTGTTATATTATATACTATTATTGATTGTATGCCTCTCAAAAATTTATGCTTTGATGAGCAGGAGCATGAGAGCAAAGATTTCACTCCGGTATCCTAGGTCACAAACTAATCACGAAGATATTCACGAGTGGATCAAGGAGCATTGCAAATAGTCAAGAGTCATTGTCATGTACTAAAAGGACTTGAACTACTATATCTAGTCGTCATTTAGGCTGACTGTGTACTTTGTTAAATCTTTATTGATGAAGGATACCATACAAACGATAAAGCTGGAAAGTCAAATTTGCAGTTGTTGATTAGAAATAACCTTCAGTATATTGTTTCAATAGCTCATATGATCCAAATTGTATTGCAGTGTTGGGTATCATTCGTATTATATTGATAAATGCTCCACGATAGAACCTCTCTATACCATATTTAGCATATGTCTTTGTCATACAGTCCCTGAGTAAAGAGTTTCAATATCAATGTTAGTTGATTCATGTATACAAATGTAACATCTTGATTCAAAAGCATTTTAGACACATTAGCACTACTTACCAGTATCCTTTGTAATGTTCAGTAGTGCCTTTGCTTCCTTGTAATTGTAATAGTCTTCTCACAGTATCATTTGGATATGTCATTACTCCAGCAGTTGCCCCGCCTGCACCACCAAACATTAGTTTTCGTATCACATTACTTGTCTTATCATCATCCTTCTTGTTTGGAAATGTCTTTTCCAATATACCAACTGTACCAAACTTAATCCCCTCATATGGCATGGCACCTAACAATGTTGGTGTAACACCCTTGTATAATGCTCTAAATCCTTCTTCTCGTGCTGTTATCAGTACTGTATTTATAATACCTTTATAATGTTTCTTTCCACTTGGTCCTGCCAGTTTACCCGTTATTCTACCTCTTGCCAAATCTAATGGATATGTTGCAGCACTTGCACTCATTCCTGACAATCCACCCGATATAAATGATAATGCCAATGGTAATTGATATGAATTTTCAATGTATGTCTCATTTGATCCGTAATATAAGTATCCACAACATCCTCTATAGAAATCATTACTTGCAAATACTATCGACTTTGCGGGGAATACGCGTAGTAAGTTGGCACCATTACCTGCCCATAGTCCTAATATTCCCTCATTTTGTATAATTGATTTGTAGAGTATGAATGGTGATACTTTTATCCCTTTCCCGACACCATGTTCTCCTGTTTGGGATAGCATTCTGATGCGATCTAATGGATTTGTAGCAGTCTAATTGATGTATGATATATGTAGTGCATATATGCATTAGAGATATATAGTGAGCAATACATAAGTTGTTGGTTGGGGCATCACTCATAAACTCATAAACACAATAACCTGACCTTTGCAATCATTCCAGCAAGGCCGCCACAGATCATTCGCCGTGTCATATCGGCGGCACCATTTGAAGCAGATGACGATGCCGATATCGTCGGCGTATTGTTGGATTGAGCGGCGGCCATCTTGAGCTTGTGGCAACTATGATATTATTAGGATGCACCGACTTTCATGGATAATAAAATAATAATTCGACGGTATCCTGACATAAAGAGTTGTTACTGACCAATGGATGCATGACGAATATTGGCCATGACTTTGTTGGGGTTAGGTTGGGTGGTTTGCAATACAATACAACGTAGGAAATTGGATAGAGATTATTTGTTACCCAGACAATTATCTAGAATTGGGTGGGTTGCATATTGCATATTATATGAGTTACATATTATTGTAGTACAATGTCCGCTACAGTCTGCTCAGCATGTGGATTGCCACCTCTACCAAATAAACCTTTGTTAAAATGCACCAGATGTGAAAGTGTTTGGTATCATGATAAAAACTGTCAAGTGAATCATTATCCAGAACACAGGGTCGAGTGTAGAAGAGTTGCAAAGTTAAAGAAGAAAGTCAATAACACATCAACAACATTAGCGGTGAAACAAAAGCCATTGGTAGAATGCCGAAATATTGAGGGTAGAGGTAGATCGTTATTTGCAACTACATCAATAAAAGTTGGATGCCATCCTCTATCAAGTGATGGATTATGTAAACCGATTGCTCATCCTGTTTTACTTGAATCTATGAGATCATCAAGATGTACCTACTGCTTTCAACAATTTAAACATGGATACATACAATCTTCTAAACTACATTGCCATTGTTCACTACAATGCCAACGCCTTGATACTAACTGGAGAGTTGAGAAACATGCTTTGCAGCAGCTACCATCACCTCCATCACCAACTGCACTCTCGTGTTCTCGTATATTGAGAAAGTTTACAAAGGTACCAACGGCACTAAATGAATACAATGAACTATGTTACAATATTGATTCCCTTTCTGAACAAGAGAAAGAGTCGTATCTGCAAATATTTAATCAAGCTCATATCTTTCTAAGAGCAATCGGTGATACGACAACAGCAAAGATGGCCTATGAAATGATCTCAAATCCAACAAAAGTTTATCAATTCATGAGTAGATTATGTATGAACGGTTTTACTATCAGCAACTCAGAGCAGCACTCAATTGGACATGGTATATATTGTGGTTTTAGTAGTATGATGAATCATTCTTGTCGATCGAATGCTGTACAGACATTTTGGTTGTGTGATAATACTCCACCGATGCTTCAAGTTACAGTTTGCAAAGATGTTAATGTTGGTGAGGAGATTACAATTAGTTACTGTGATACATCCACTCCAACAAGTATGAGAAGAGCGACTTTGCTGGAAAATTACAAGTTTATATGTGATTGCAACCTGTGTAAAGACATTGATAGAGATGATGATGTAGTCGGATTGAAGTGTACTACAAATAGTGGAGCATGTACCGGACGAGTGAAGTCCATTAATTCATTGAATGAAAGCGAGAGCAGTGAATACAAATGTAATGCTTGCAAGAGTACAGATTTTAATAAAGCACGGAAAGCTCAATCTGACTCTATAGACAGGATGAGACAACTTGAATCATTATTGAGCAATACACAACAACATGATAAGAAAGTAGGAGATTATATTAGAAAAGTCTATGAGAAGCTGAAGCAGTATTGTTGTATAAAAACTTCATATTACTTGTCATCAAGTGCAGATCTTTATATCAATTGGTGTGCAAACGAGCTGAAAAAGATGAACAATGAACAAGATCAGTTGAAAATCTGTCACGACGCATTAGTTGTTATCAATGAAAGTCGACAGGTATCACAATTTATTATGGACTATCCTGGCAATCTATCCTGGTCAGTAAAGTTGGGAGTAGAAGCCAAATTGCGCCTATTCGCAAATCCAATGGATATGGGTGCACTTCAAATACTACAGAATGTTCGAAAAGAACTGCTCAAGTACTACCCATCATCTGATGAAATGATACTATCACTAGAAGAATCTCTTGCTGCGTATTCTTTCTCATAATATAAACTTATGCATGATAGAATGTCATTTGCTGTACATTGGAAAGCGTCAGTGTCGATAACTTTGTACTTACTTGGCCACGGTAGACATCACAATTGTATACTCTCTTATTTCCATTATCTAATACTTCGGGACAGTAATGTAAAAGAGTGCATTCTATCCAAACTCCGTGTGTTACTATTGCAATGTTATCATGGGGTTGTAGTGCTAACCAAGTGAAGAAATTGTGTATTCTTTGTACTACATCATGAGATGTCTCTCTTGCATTTGGTTGCCAATCTGTATCATGTTCAGTTATAGATGGGTGATAGGTCACTGTTGGAAACTTTGATTTAACCAGAGAGAGTGGACTGTATTATGAAGAACATAAGATATGCATACAATATATTGATTTGGAGATACAACACCACAGCTACTCACCTTCTCCTATCAGGATAATGAACTCCAAAAGCTTCTGCATGTTAATATTTTGATTTTCGAGATACAACACCACATACTACACAATCTAGCTGTACTCACCTTCTCTAATATCTTTGTGACAACATACCTTGCAGTTTCTATCCAATATAAATGGGGATGATTCATTCGATTGAATATTAGAAGAATTATTACTTGCAAAATGTGATGGAAATATATGTGATGCAGTTTGCAAACACCGCGTCAATGGTGAGCATACTACTAAGTCAATAGGCTTGATAGTGTCGTCATTATCTTCCATATCCATGCTACTGTCATCGATGGCCAATCCTTTTGTTCTCAATTGTTCGCCAAGTACAGATGCTTGGATCTTTCCTTGCCTTATAAGCTCTGGATCTGTATACAATGGATCTAGCAAATCTGGTTTCTCCCCATGAGTACCTCGAACATTATGTCGTGCAACACCATGCCTGATGAGATATATAGTTTTTGTAGATGATGAGCATTTATTAGGGTGACTCATGATGTTTGTGTTTGGTACCTATGGTAAAATTATCTATATTATGTTGCAAAGATACTTTTTGATGGGTAACCTATACAATCAACTGTACCGCCATTGTTGCAATTATATGTTAGTGGTCTCGATTGATTAATAAACTGATTAGTTGATGTACTAGAATAGTGGAGGACGTAGATGATATCAATCTACATCTCCTGGTACTATTCAGAGTACTGATACCTACAAAGATACTTTTTCAACATTACAACTCCTCAACTAACAATACGATACCGTACCTATCACTTATCACCTACGAACTCACCTCCCATCACTGATAGATGATAGACTCTTCAATATCTAAGTTGTTACCTATCAATATCCAATCATTACATCGGAACACAAAACTTTAGTGTTTCTTATATTCAGAAGGAGCAAGAAACTCTGATGAAATACAATGTCATATACGCAAATACATATCAGTGGACTCAATCGATCAATAGAACCTGCTGATGAAGTAATAGAACAGCTACTCGATGAAAGGTATCAATTATCATCGAATGATAGTATTTTTTGGGCAGGAGTAGGTACAACTTTGATTAAACGAGATGATCAGGGGAATTGCAGAGGTTTTGCATTCATGTCATTCTACTCAAAAGATGGTGCTTTAGTTGCAATAGAAAAGATTAACAATTACAACAGACATGATACATCATTAACGACAATTCCACAACTACCAACATCACTACATGCAGAGATTAGTAATCCAAAAGGAAAGAAGAAAAAGAAAGACAACAAAGAAGAAGACCTTCCAGACTTGAGGATACGGAGACAAAGGGCCCCACCAATTAGAAAACATCCAGTGATTACAAGTTCTGATGGAAAGCGTACCAACTTAGGTAACAAGACGAAATGAATTAGCCCAAGCAGTTTAATACTGTTCACTCAACAAAATCAATTCAACTATGTAGTAAATAGTTTAACTTTATTGCTATGCAACTAGCCAAATACCTCAAAAATGTATGCGTTGTGCACAGGATTCAAGGCTCGATACAGTGGTCTATTACAGCTCAGATTGAGAAGATCTTTTACTATGTTACTGTGCATCCAAGTAGTGATGAACTATTGTTATACATTGGCTAGTCAGTAGTGACAATGGGCCCAAAGACACTTGCGTAATGTTCTCGTTCTTCAACAATATCTCCTCGTCACATAATGTATAACCAATTTGATCGCCAAGTATAATAGATGTTGATATATTATCATCACTACCATTTGCATTTGATCTCCTTGAGAGGACATCACTTATAGATTTGCCTAGCTCATCCAACTTGAGAATCTTTCCATCAAACTTTTCTAGTCGTTCTATAAGTGTTTCATGGTGAATTGCAAATCCTTGTGGTGGACTACTATCTCCAGATGATCTTTTAATACGACGGGCCATTGCTTGTCTTGCCATTCTATCTTTCCGCAGCATTCTTCTTTGAGATTTAGTAAGTGACCCAGGTTTGTTGGGATTGATAGTATCAGGTCTTCTACGGTCTGTTGCTAGAAGACGTTCTATTTCTGCCTCTTGACGCGTTGTCTTTTGCTGTTGATTCTCTATATCATTGTTATCGGTAGTGTGTTCCTCTCTCCTGTTTGCCGCAAGAAGCGCTCTTTGCAAATATAAAGCAATTGTCCTTTCATCTGGGTTTAATCCTATTACCTCCCTTCCACTAACTTCTATCGTGGTTCCTATCTCACTATTGTTTGGAAATAACATCAAGTATATTGTCGTATCTTTTCGTATACCTTTTGATATCCATAAAGCGCTATTTATACATCGACATAAAACATCTACCCTCCCCTTTAGCAAATAATTCACATCATAATGACCATCTAATACATGATGTGATACATTATGTGATAATACTACAATGTTTCTTTCATGCTGATGTTGATTTGTTGATGCATATCTTATTTCTTCACCAAATCTTGAACTACCAACGTGTGTAGTATGATATGTAGTAAAAGCAGTTGTTTGAATGAGAATTAGCGGTATAACGAATGCACGCATAGCAATAGGATAGATGGCCATCAGTAGAGATGGTGGGGTGGCCCCCTTAATTTAAAAATGACAATAGTTTTAGCGAGCAAACGCTGTTTGACCGCATCCCAACGACACAACATAATGTAGGTATCGTAGGGCAGCAACATAATACTCCTCTACCTCATTCACCCTTATACAACACAACAGTTGGAGTACTTTATTTATTAATGATGCCCAGGATCTAGCGGCCAGATCAAAATAGACACAGAAAAAGATATAAAAAGATATAATACATACTTAATAATATCTTCGAGATAATATCTTGAGAGACATATATTACTACTGGCCTACATACAAAGAATTGTATCGGCCTACTACTATATAATTATCATTTAGATGATCGGCCTACAGCGCCTTTTTTAGTATATCATAATTATCATCATGATAAAAGGACCGAAAGCCATATTATCCTCTGCAATAGCTAATGCTTTAGAAGAGTATTTCATTGTTGATGCATCTACAATTGAATCAAAACTCCTATCAGATGCAAAGATTGTATTAAGAAATGTTCAACTTAAAGAGCAGACGACTATAATACCGATTAATAGTGCAGGCAAGTCTACAAAGATTACAATTACAGGATGTGTAGAGAGTGTAACCTTCTCATGGTCATGGAGTGTAGGCGATGTAATGTGGGTAAATGATTCAATGTTGACAATTGATGGTGCAAAATTTGAGGCTAACCTTGAGCATATCGAGCGTATTAAAGAAGATACATCCAAAACAAATGATGAAGAAGAGAAAATTGATCGTAGAGAAGCATTCGTTAATCCTGATACAATTGATCAAACATCAGCAAGAAAGATTAAGGAACAAAAGGGTGGATTAAATGGCTTTGTTGCAAATCAAGTGAAGATGATTATAGATTCCTTGACACTTCGGCTAATTAACTTTGAACTACGTATTGTATTGCCGCAGAATCAACAAGTGCCAACACAAGATAGTAACAATGTTGGTATTTCAGCAACGAATTCTTGCAATAGGGTATTAGTAGTGAGTGGAGATAAGATTGAGGTCGTATCATTTGGTAGAGAAGATAATGAGAAGGACGAGCAATTAGATGATACCACCCCTACCAAGTTGAAACAGAGAATCAATCTAAGTCAATTCTCTTGCAACATTAATTTGGAAGGCAAGTATGATCAAAAAGTGATAATATCATACCCACTGCTTGAACCCTTTAGCTACTCAGCAGAGACACTGAGAATTGGTGAAAGATTTGGTGGGTTCATGCGTGGCTTAGAAGTAAATGGGTTGGGCGAACCTACAGAATCGTCACCAGATTTGGTATCTCTTATTGGCAATGGTTTGACGATTCACATTACTAATGTACAAATAGACTATCTCATGCAGCTCAGTGTAATGATTTTGGCGCCTCCCGATGACGACAATAGTACCACAACTTTAGACGAGAAAGAATCTACAGAGTACTCAGACGATGAAGGTACACAAATAGAGATTTCTTCATTTACCTTTCCACTCGTTTCTGCTTCATTGGTACTCTTTGATGATATGCGGATCAGTTTTTCTGGTATCACAGGCCGTTATCGAGCGGATGGTACAGTTTGTAGCTTACAGGCTGGGAATATGGAGTTTAATAGTGATACTAAAGGCAAAGCATCCGCGTCAGTCGTTCAAATATCCATGAGACCAAAGATGGAGATGACAATAGGTTGTATTGATACTCTTCACTTGATTGATACAGTGCTATTAGCAACTCCGATTGAAGATTGTAAGCTATCATATGAAGGAAATACACTGGTGATGTGGCTCGAGACGATTGATGTTGTTACATTCAGTAAAAAAGAAGTTGAAGATGATAATCAAACTGGCGCAATTGTGTCACCATTATACTTGCCCTGTAACCTTGAACTAAATATTGAAGAGGGCATTCAGAACTTGCAA